>VSSQ01000088.1_pt5 | contig 49905 bp, 41 predicted proteins | sample 4763081 | NCBI WGS metagenome assembly VSSQ01 (sample SAMN12137344, study PRJNA551015) | bioreactor metagenome | isolation source: SDC9 anaerobic chlorinated ethene degrading culture | place: USA: Knoxville, Tennesee | collected 2015-01-01
ATTTTACTAAAAATATTATAAATCAACATTTTACTAAAAATATTATAAATCAACATTTTACTAAAAATATTATAAATCAACAATTTACTAAAAATATTATAAATTAACCGATTACTAAATAATATTATAAATTAAAAAAATATTTTAAATTAAAAATTAATTAGATATTATTAATTATGAAAATAACAATTTATTGAATTTTAGGAGTGATTTCTTGCATTCTATTGTTTCAGTTAAGGAACTTCAAAGTCTAAATCCATTTATAGTTATTGGCTGTGGTGGAGGTGGAGAAAAATTTTCTAATTTAGAAGGTGTCGAAACTGTAGGATTCGTTGATGATGATAATAACAAACATGGTAAAACTTTTTGTGGTTCAGATGTATCTGGAAGTTTACTTAATATAATCAACGAGGTTGAAGCTAAAAGTGTAGCTATAATGCTTCCAATTGGTGCAGAAGGCTCAGCTCTTAAATATGCAGTTCAAGCTATTGACAGTGGGAAAAATGTAGTTTCTTCTTTTAGATCATTACCATTAAATGATAACATTTCTCTTTTAAATTTTGCAAATGAAAAAGGAGTTAAAATTAAAGAAATAAGTCCTAGATTAGATGTTATTGACGATATATTTGGAATTTCTCCTAAGAAATGTTGTGAAACACTTCCAAAAATATCATATGAACCAAAGGCTCCTGTTGTTTTTGTTGGTGGAACTTCTCAAGAATGTGGAAAAAGAACCACTACTCGATTATTAGGTAAAGAAGCAAATAGTAGGGGATTAACTTCTCTTGTAATATCTACTGATGAAATGGGCTTAGAAGAACCTTCTGACTTAAATTTTAGAGCAGGAAGTTTGTCTGCAATGGATATTCCATCTGCTATTTTAGGTTCAATCAAATACTTAGAAGAGAAGAAAAACCCAGATATTATATTTGTTGAAGGTCAATCTAGTTTAACTGAAAAAGGAAATCCTCACCCAAGAGGTTTATCTGCAGCTATTTTAATAGGTGCTTCTCCTAATGCTACAATAGTTTGTCATAGGCCTAATCATCCTTATCGTCAACCAAGGGGTATTGAAGAGGAAATAACTGCAATTGAAGCTATTGAGCCAACAAAAGTCGTAGGTCTTTCAATTAATCTAAGAAATGCAGATGAAACTATGGATGTTGGGGATTTTGAGTCAGAATTCAATTTGCCTTCTGCAGATGTTTATAATGAGGGTGCTTCAAAATTATTAGATTCTATTTTAAGATACTTAGAGGAAAATAAATTTAAAGGTGGATAATATATGAGTTTTATTGATACTTTAAAAAGAAGTCTTGGTTTTGATGAGGAAACAAGAGAGCCGGTTACTAGTGAATATGCTGATGATATTTTGGAGAATGATTTCTACATTGCTCCAGAACAACCATTTTATGAGATTATTTTAATAAGGCCAAGAACTGTAGATGATATGGATTATGTATTTGATCAAATAGTAGAAGAAAATAATCCTGTTATTGTTGATTTAGCTTTTCTTGAAAATGAAGGTCCCGATCCATTTCAAATGGCTGGAGAAAAAATTAAAATTCTCAGGAAAGAATATAAAGCAGAAGCAATTTCTCTGTGTAAAGGACCAGATAAAAACATGATTATTCTAACTCCACCAAGAATTAAAATAATCAAGAAAGAATAAGGTATTAATCTTATATTTACTATCTTTTTCTATAATTTTTAGCCTATATTATTTTTTAATTATTATATTTATTTTTATTATATTTTTTAAATATTATATATTGAATAAGTTTTTAGCATTTTTAAAAGCCACTTTATCGATATCTTTATTTTCAAATCCTAATTTTTTAAGAGTTCTAACAGTTTTAGGTACAGATAGGGGGTCAGATGGCATATTGCTTATATCACTATTTAACAGAAAATTATCAAAACCATATTCCTTTAAAATTGTAACTGCTTCATCAACTTCCATTTTATTTGGCTGAACTGTAAGTCCTAGTGTAAAATCTTCTTTTATTACTTCATCAATAACATTCAAGTTTATATGATCAATAATAACTAAATCAGGGTCTATTGTTTCTAATGCTATTTTTTTTATCTCTTTTAAAACTTCTAACTTGTTTTTCCTAGGAGTATGTATAATAACTTTTGTATTTGTTTCATTAGCTATTTCTAGTTGTTTTTTAAATATGTTTTTTTCTTCATTATTTAAGTCTTCTAAGCCAATTTCTCCAATAGCTACTATGGATTTGTTTTCTATATATTCTTTTAATTTCTCAAAAATTGTTTCTGGTGATTTAATAATATTCGAAGGATGTATTCCTAAAGCTACTTTAAGATCAATACCATATTTCTTTGCTCTTTCAGTATCATAATTGAGTATCCTTTCTAAGTGATTTAAAAGAACTATTTCGTCCATTAATTTATATGGATAAAATGCACAAGTAATTGCACTATTTATCCCACTAATAAACATTTTTTCAAAATCTTCACTACTTCTTGCATCTGCATGTATATGAGTGTCTATCAATTTTATTCCTCAATTATTATATTTTCTAATATTTATTCAGTATTTTATTATAAAATATAATATGTTTTAACTAAGACTTATATTTTTGTTTAGTATGTATATTCTATTCTTTAATTTTTAATTTTCATATTTTTTATTTTAATAGTTCTAATTTCTATATTTAATTTTCATATTTTTTATTTTTTTTATTTTTATAAAATTAAATTAACATTAAAAATATCATTATTTTTATATTATATTATTACTATTTTTTATTACTTTTTTATTTTTTTAGATATATATTTTGAAAAATAATTAAACCCTACCATTATATTTTATTACTTTTTTAAAGTAAAATTGTTTTCGTTTTATCATTTTGTTTATTTTAAATATTCTTTATCTATAATATTTTAAATTATTATGGATTAAAATTATTTATAAATCAAATTTAAATTGTATTTAATTTCTAAATTTTATAATTATTTGTAAAATAGTTTTAATAGGTTAAACATTTGATATATTTTTTTTAAAAAATAGGGCATATTATATGTATGTATTAAATATTTAATACTTTTTATCAATATTTTAAAGTAAAGTTTATATAGAAATAGTATCAAATAAATAAATATAAATTTATTACAATAATAATTATTATTAATAAATTTTTAATAATAAAAATTAGAATAATAATTACTATTAATAAATTTGTATCTTAATCAACTAAATACCTAAAAAATAATTATAATTTCTTAATTTATACTTTCAGTATTTTTGCATTGTTTTCATAATTTGGGAATTAAGAAACATATTATAAACTTTTAGTATATAATAAAATTTTAGTATATTTTACATGATTTGTTATTTTATTTTTAGAATATACTATTAAGTGTAAATTAATATCTTTGTAAAATTGTTTGGTTCATGTGTTTAGTTCAGGCCATAATATATTTTTGTTTGATTAAGAATAATTTTAAGGCCATTAATTAAGAATAAAGGGGGAAACTAATAAAAAATAGTAATAAATTAAAATAGTTTAAAACTAGGATTAGGGTTAATATGAATAAAAATAAAATTAACTATTTAAATATGTATGAAAATGTCAAAGATGAGCTTAAATTTTTAACTAGTTCTAAAATTAGGGTAAGTCTGCTTGAATGTTTATCTGAAATACCGGTAACCATGAAAATTTTGTGTGAGGATACTAATCTAAATTATAGTGCTATATCAAATAATATTCATCGGTTAAAAGATAATGGATATGTTAAATCAAATGATGGAAAATTTTGTTTGAATAATATTGCTATAATGAAACTTTTAAATTTTCATGATTTCAATGAATCTGTAGGTATTATTAATGTTTATCTAGATTTGTGGTTAGATCATGATATCAGCTCTATTTTATTTGATAAATTAACGGATTTAAACTCTTTAAAATCTAGTTATTTAATTGAATCTATTCCTACAGATATTTACTTGCCCCATACAATATTTAAAAAAATTTTAAAAAGTTCTAACAATATAAAATCTATTTTTCCATTTGTTCATCCAGAATACCCAATAATATTTCAAGATTTGATAGATAAAGGAGCAAATATTGAATTACTTTGTGGAAAAACAATAACACTAAATTTTATTGAATTAATGGATCTTGAAGTAGTAAAAAATGGATCTAAAAATCAAAATTTTAAAATTAAATCTTCTAATAATGATATTAAAATCTTCTTGACTATTGCAGATGATTTAATGGCATTTGGATTATTTAAAGAAGATGGTTTATTTGATCAAAATAGGTTATTGATCTCTAATGATTTAGAGGCGATTAAATGGGCTAATGGCTTATTTGAATATTATAATTCTATAGGGAATAATTTATATTTGTAGTATTTTAATAAACTTTTAATTTAATAATCAGTTTTAAGACTAAGATTTTAATGAAATATAGGTAATGGTGTATTTATGGAATCTAATAATAAAATTTCTTCTAATAATATTAATTTATTAAATAAAGAGGATTTAAGAGATAAAGTTGGCATAAAGAATTCAGATGATAAAAACAAAAACATTAATCATAATTATGCTTTAATTAATTTTAAATTACCTCAATTTGATAATAAAAATTTTGAAATTATGGATTTTAATTTAACTAAATTGGATGATAATGAAATGAAAATTGAAGGTATTGAAATATTTAAAAATATAAAACATATTTTAACATCTACTATGAGAACAAGATTATTAATTTCTCTTTTTTCTAGTGAAAAAGATCTTAAATCTCTTAGAAATGATTTAGGAAAACCTTCTACTTCCATACTACATGGAATAAAAGAACTTGATAAATTGAATTTAATTAAAAAAAATAAAAAAATGTATGGTTTATCTTCGAATGGGACAATATTAACAATTAATGTTATTAAATTAATTCAAAATATATATTCTATAAATAAAAATTCTCATTTTTGGAAATATCATTGTATAGATGATATTCCTAAAGATTCTCTGAAGAAAATTCATTTAATTCAAAATGCAAAATCTATTAAATCTTCTGATAATGACCTAGCTAAAACTTCTAGGGAATATACAGACTTAATTTCAAATTCGAAAAATATAAAAGTTTTGTTGCCAATATTTTCTGCTATTCATTTAGATGCTATATTAAGTAGCTTAAATGATTTTGAGAATTTAGAATTAATTGTTAGTGAAAATATTCTTGAATTTATAAAAGATAATGGGTATGGGGTAAAACTTTTATCATTTATAAAAGATAGTGCTAAAAATAAAGATAATCTTAATAATGATTATTCTATTAAAATTTGGAAATTATCTAAAGAAATAAAAATTTTTCTTAGCTCATGTGATAATTTTTTATCATTAGGGCTATTTTCCCATGATGGTTATTATGATGATTCAATAATGATTTTGGATGAGACTGAAGAAGGAATAAGTTGGGGTATTGGAGTTTTTGAGCATTATAAAAATTATTCGGAACCAATTGATATTTTAAAATACTTTAGTCTATAATTTGATCTAATTTAAAGGCTTAAGTATAATTTTAAAAATTAGAAATCGTAAATTAGAAATCGTATATTGTATTCTTAAAATTTTACAATATTATATAAATATATAATATTTAAAAATTTTTAATTTAATTTAGAAGATTTTATAAATTTTATAAGGTATGATAATTTAATTTATAAATTATATTAAGTTAAAATACCTTAATTAAAGTAATTTCCAACAATCTTTTTTAAATCTTCTATATTGACTCTTTCCTGTTTTTCAGTGTCTCTATCTCTAATTGTCACTTTACTGTCTTCCAAACTATCGTAATCAATGGTAATAGCTATCGGAACACCTATCTCATCGGCTCTAGCATATCTCTTCCCAATTGTTCCAGAAGTATCATAATCTACCATAAAACCCGAATTTCTAAGAGAAGAAGTTATTTCTGTAGCTAATTCGTTTAAATTATCTTTATTCATTAAAGGAAAAACACCAATTTGTATTGGGGCAATAGAATTTGCTAATTTAAAATAATCTTTATCTTCTTCATTTTCTGCTTTATGGAATGAATGTAAAAGAACGGAGTATAATATTCTGTCAATACCAAATGAAGGTTCAATTACATGAGGAATAATTTTTTCTCCTTTAACTTTCTCTTCAATATTTTCAAAAGTCACATGTTCTTTTTTGATTTCAAAATAGCTGTCATCAATTGAAGCTTTATATAATCCTTGTTCTTCTATTGAATTTTGCACTGCTTCAATAAGTTCTTCATCTATATTTTCTAAAAATGATTTAACTTTTCCTGCATCTTGCTTAAATGCTGGGCCAAATTTTGCCATATTTGGTTTTATGATAGTTTTAGATATTATTTTAGGATTTTCGTACTGAATGAATAGATTTAATTCTTCATTGCTATGTTTTGAGTGTGACTTTAAATCATAATCTCCTCTATCGGCTATTCCTATAATTTCTACCCATCCATAACGATCTGTTTTAACTTCTACATCCCAGCAATCAATAGCATAATGTGCCATTTCGTTTGGTAGGTGTTGTCTAAATCTTAAAACATCATCAGGAATTCCAAGGTCTTTTAAAAATTTTTTAGCTAAATATATTTGATAAATCAATATTTCATTAGCTACAATGCCTGTTTCAAGTGCTTCTTTGGCTGTTATGGTTATTGGATTTTTACCTTCAATTTGGGTTTTTTGTGAGTTTAAAACTAATTTTTCATTAGCAATCATTTTAAACTTTGGATGTGTTTTATTTTTAGGGTCAACAAATATTTCTGCTTCAGCTTGTGTAAATTCTCTGAGCCTAATAACTCCCTGCCTAGGTGAAATCTCATTTCTATAAGCTTTTCCTAGTTGTACTGCTCCAAATGGTAATTTATTTTTAAAAAATCTTGAAAGTCTTTTGAAAAGTATAAATATTCCCTGAGCAGTTTCTGGACGCATATATCCAGTTTTATTCCCTTTAGCTCCAATATTAGTTTTAAACATGAGATTATAATTCCATATTTCACTTAATTTGTCTCCACAATTTGGACAATCAACTTTATGTTTTTCAACAATTCCATCAAGCTCTTCATTGGTCATACCTTCCACTTCTAGGCCAGATACTTCTTCAATGATATGGTCTGCTCTAAAAACTTCTTTACACCCAACACATTGTGTCATAGGATCTGTAAAATTATCAACATGTCCGGATGCCTTTAAAACTTCTTCAGGAGTTACTGTGGGACTTTCTATTTCGTAATATCCTTCTCCAGCTATATATTGCTTTCTCCAAAGTTGCATAATGTTATTTTTTAAAATAGCTCCAAGAGGTCCATAATCAGTAAATCCAGAAACTCCAGAATAAATTTCAAATGATGGCCATAGGAATCCTCTTTTAGTACTGATATTTATCATTTTGTCATGGTTCATTAGTATTGCTCCAATATTGAAAATTAGAATTTAAGTTTAATTTTAATAATATTTTTGATTTAATTTGGGTTAAATTATTTAATTTAATCTTTAAGATTATTAATTTAATTAAATAAACTAATTAAATAAGTTAATTAAATAAGCTAATTAAATAAGCTAATTAAATAATATAATTATTTAAGTTAATTATTTGAGATAAATATTTAATAATAAATTATCTAATATGATTTGATTTTTTAATTGTGATATGTGGGTTAATATTAATTTAAAGGTTTTGTTTAAGTTCATAGTCTTGTTTAATACGACTACTTTCTGGACGAGTTTGTCCCATGTATTTACTATCTCTTTCGGGGTGTCCATATGGTTTAAGTGCACTAGAAGTCATAGTTTCAAAGACTATTTGGCAAGCTCGTTGTCCAGGATATAATGCAACGGGCATTTTACCAATATTTGAAATTTCAAGTGTTATTTTACCCTCAAATCCTGGATCAATATATCCTGCAGTTACATGCATAGTTATTCCAAGTCTTCCCATTGAAGAACGCCCTTCAACTCTAGCTACTAAATTATCTGGTATTTTAACAGTTTCATAGGTGGTAGCTAGTGCAAATTCATTTGGATGTATTATAAATGCTTCTTCTTTTTCTATATGCATTGAATCCATATATGAATCAAGATCTTCTGGGTCTTTTGGATCAATAAATGGTTTTTTAATGATTTTAAATCCTTTAAATTCATTTCCAATTCTTAAATCTACTGATGATGGTTGTATTTGCCTTTCAAAATCTTCTAAAGGATCTATTGTAATTTTTCCTTTTTTCAAATATTCTTTTATTTCTCTATCACTTAAAATTGCCATTTATTAGTCTCCTAATGCATTAAGTTCTAATTTAATATAAAAGATTTTATTATTTAATTGTTTATTTTGGAATTCATAGATTATTTCGTTGAATTAATTCATATATATTAATTTATTATAATAAGATATGTTAAAATCATCCTATTTAATTTTTATTTATTTTATCTTAATTATATTGAATTTTAATGTTATTGAAAATGTCTATTTATATAATTTATAATAATTTTAACTACTCAAATTTCATTAAAATTCTTCTAAAGATTCCTTTTAATGTATGGGCTTCTCTTCCAGTTATGAATGCTCTATTAATTATATTTTTAAAAGATTTGATTCCTGTTTTTTCTTTATGTTTAGGAATATCTAATTTTTTTATTATATTTTCCATATCTTTAAGTAAATATTCTTTTTCAACTCTTGTTGCCTCTTCTAAGCCTTCTACTGGAAATTCATTTCTGTTTTTAAATAATTCATAGAATATAATGGCAGCTGCATGAGATATATTCATAATTGGGTATCCTGGGTCTGTTGGGATACTAACTATAATATCACACATTTCTATTTCTTCATTATAAAGTCCATTGCCCTCTCTTCCAAATATAAGTGCAATTTTTTTGTTTAAATCTATCGATTCTCCTAATTCTTGTGGTTTTATAGGGATTCTTGATAGATTATAGCTACCTCCAGGTGTACCCGTAGAGCCAATAATAAAATCTATATTTTCTGTTTTTAAAAAATCATCAAGAGTAGGATAAATATTTGCTGCTGCATTTTTTACAATATGCTTAGCATGCATAGATTGGTAATATGCATCTTCTTTTAAATCACAGGGGTTAATAAGTATCAAATTTTCTAAACCAAAATTTGCCATAGCTCTTGCTAAAAAACCAACATTTCCTGAAGATTCACACTCTACAAAAACTACGAATATATTTTCCTTAAGTCTATCATAATTTTTTGAAAATCTCATTCCTTCTTCAGTTGATAGTTTTTTACCTCTATTTTTTGAATTGGCTGTTGATTTTGAGGCTGATTTTGATTCACTATTATTTTTTTCTTTTTCTTTATCTAAAATAGTGTTATTTTCTTTAATAACTACCACTTCTTCTGAAACTGTATCTCCTACTTGATCACCTCCTTAATTGATATTATATCTCCATATTGGATAAATATTAATTTTCTCCATATATTTTTAGTTAATATCTATTTTATTTAATATCTTATTTTATCTAATATCATATTTTATTTATATTCTATATTATCTAATACATTATTTTATTCAATATCATATGCCATTTTTAGAAGTTCTAAAATATTCATTACTTTAATATTATCCATTCCTTCTTTATTTAATGCATCTTGAATATTATATTGACAAAATGGACATATGCTTATTACAGCATCAACATCAAGCTTTTCAACCATCTCTGCCTTTTTTTTACCTAATCCAAATGCAATTTCTGGTTTAGCTGCTCTAACTCCTCCACCTGCACCACAACATTGGTCTGGACTTTCCATTTCTACGAATTCAACACCTTTTATTTTATTAAGTATTTCTCTAGGTTCGTTTTTTATTCCTTGCCCTCTAATAAGGTGACAAGGATCATGATAAGTAACTTTAAGTTTTAAATCTTTCATTTTGCTAGTATCAAGATTATTAACTAAAAATTCACTTATGTCCATTACATTTAGTTTTACTCCATATTTCGGATAGTCATTTTTTAATGTAGCTCCACAACCTGCACACATTGTAATTATGGTGTCATATTCTGATAAAGCTTTTTTATTTTTTTCAACAAGCCCTTCCACAATATCGGTTTGACCAGTTCTTAACATTGGGGATCCACAACAGACTTGATCTTCAGGAACATCGACTTCAATTCCATTTTTTTTCAAAACATCTATGAGTGCAAATCCAACATTTTGAAGCCTATAATCAATCATACATCCTGTGAAAACAGCTATTTTTTGTTTTGATTTATTTTTTTCTTTGGAAATTGATTTAATAAAACTTTCTTCTAGCTCTTCCACAGATCTTCCAGTTTTTAAAATCATTTCTTTTACCTCTTTGTGCTGTTCAAGAGGACCCAAATCTTTTTTATTTGCTAATGCTCTTAATTTTTCTATAGCATCTCCAAAACTATTAATTTCTTTTGGACATATTTCTCCACATTTACCACAACTGGTACAATAATATAAACCTTCATTAATACTTTCTTCAGTTCTTTTACCATTATCTCGTGGATCAAAATCAAATTTGGATATATATCTCATGAAATAAGGACCTGCAAACTTTTCTGTTTCTTTAATAACAGGACATGCTGAAAGACAAGAGTAACATTCAATACAACTTCTGACCTTTTTAGTATCCATACACTCTTCATTTTCAATAATTGAAGGACAATCACATTTATCTTCTTTTAAAATATCTACACTTAATTTTTCTTCTACATCATTTATCTTAATTCCATTTTTATTTTTTTCACCATATTCTTTTTTTTCATCATTCTCATTTTTTTGTAAAAATAAATCCATATTATTCACTTTTTCATCTACTTCAGATTTATCTACAATCAAATCTTTTATTATGGGGAAATCTAATGGTTCAATCTTGGAATTATCTTCTATTTCAGCTTTACATGCAAGTACTACTTTTCCATTCATTTTCAAAGCACAAGAACCACATTGTCCAGCTCTACAAGAGCTTCTAAAACTTAAATTGTTATTATATTTTTCGTTGATAGAAATCAAAGCATCTAATATCTTCATCTTATATTTTTTTTCGATTTCATATTTTTCAAAGTAGGGCTCTTTGTCTTTTTCTTTATCAAACCGTAATACTTCAATTTCAATCATTTTATCTCCATTTTCCCTTTTTTTATTTTTATATTTTAATTTATAATATTATACTATTTATTCATATAATAAGAGGATTAATTAATATGATGTTAATCTTTTATAATTTCTTCTTTATTTTATAAATACTCCTTTATTTTATAAATATATCTTATTATAATATCTATTATTATAACAAAAATTAATTAATAAGGATATCTTTAGTAAGAATATTTTAATAAGGATATTTTAGTAAGAATATTTTAATAATTATATTTCTACTAAAAATTTTTACTTAATAATATTTAAATATTAAAAATGTTTTTTAAATTAATAATTTTTTCATTGAACAATCTTTATTTAATAAAATAATATTTTTTATATATAACATTTTTTTTATTTAAATGATAATATGGTAATAATTATAATTTTTAAATAAGCTTCATGTTAATTTAGATATTTAATAGTCATAATTTAAATCTATTATATTTTCATGATTTAATTTTATAAATTCAAAAAGTATATTTATTATTCTATCTAAAAATAATTCTGCTATATAGTAATTTAATATTATAATTTTCTGTTTTATTTATTATAATATATTTATTATATTAATTATATAAATATTATTGATTATCATGTATATTAGCTTAATAACTGTTTCCTATCAGTTTTAGGCCTTTTATTTCTTAAATTATTTTATTTATACTATTTATGTTATTTATGGTGCGTAATAATGGATTTGAATCAATTAGTGAAAGGTAAATCAGGAGATAAGGAATTTTTATTGGGTAATGAAGCTGCTGTTAGAGGAGCTATTGAAGCAGGAGTTTCAATTGCTGCTACATATCCCGGTACTCCTTCTTCTGAAATTGGGAATATTTTGTCTCTTCTTGCAAAGGATGCTGGAATGTTTTTTGAGTTTTCTGCTAATGAAAAAGTTGCAATGGAAGTGGCAGCCAGTAGTGCTGCTAGTGGTTTAAAATCTTTCACTTTCATGAAGCATGTTGGTTTAAATGTAGCTTCAGACTCATTTTTAACTTCTGTTTATACTGGAACTCCTGGAGGACTAGTTATTTTATCTGCTGATGATCCTTCAATGTTTTCTTCTCAAAATGAACAAGATAATCGTCATTATGCTAGATTAGCTAATTGTCCTGTTTTAGAACCTTCTAATCCACAAGAAGTTAAAGATATGATGAAATATGGATATGAAGTGTCTAAAGAGTTTAGTATTCCTGTTCTCCTTCGTACCACTACTCGAGTTTCTCATATGAGGGGAATTGTAGAATTTGGGGATGTTGAAAAAGTTCTTATGGATGAAGAATTTAATAATGGTGATAATAAAAATATTAATAATAATACTAATAATAATACTAATAATAAGAATAATGTTCATTGGGAAAAAGGATTTTTCAAAAAGAATCCAAAAAAATTTGTTCCTGTTCCAGAAAATGCAATGCTTATGCATGAAAAGCTTGTATTGAAAATAGCTGCTATTAATGATCTAACAAATAATTCTGAATTAAATTCTATTTTTAAATTTTCAATTGAAAATATTGATTATATTGAAAAAAATAATGTTAAAAATAAGGATACTAATGTTGAAAATATTAAAAATAAGAATAATGAAAATAAGAATTATAAAAATTATGGCATAATAGCAAGTGGTAGTGCATTTAACTATGCATATGATGTGGTAAATGAAGATGATTTACCATTTGATATATTGAAATTAGGATTTTCTTACCCTTTCCCAAAAGACCTTGTTTTAGATTTTATAGAAGGTTTGGATGGTGTTTTTGTAGTTGAAGAAGTTGATCCAATCATGGAGAATCAGATTTTAGCTACAATTGGTGAAGTTGGACTGAATATTCCTGTTTTTGGCAAATTAGATGGAACATTTCCACTTATATATGAATTTAATTCTGATATAGTTAGAAATTCTCTGAATGTGATTATTAATCAAGATTTTGATCAAAATATTAATAATGGAATTACTCAAAATGATGAAGAATTAATTATTAATAATCAATCAGAGAATACATTATTAGACATTGATGAAAAATTGTATAATATAAAAAATAATCTACCATCACGTCCGCCTACTTTATGTCCTGGATGTTCTCATAGGGCCACATATTTTGGTGTTAGAAGAGCTGCTGAAGAATTAGGAATTTCTAATGAGGATTTAATCTTTTCCTCAGATATTGGGTGTTATACTTTAGGTGTAAGTCCTCCTTATGAAACTACTGATTATCTACTTTCTATGGGATCTAGTATTGGTGATGCTTGTGGTTTTGCTGCTGCAACTAATCAACATATTGTTAGTTTTATTGGAGATTCCACTTTTTTCCATGGAGGAATACCTCCTCTTATAAATGGTGTTCATAATAAGCATAAGTTTGTTGTAACTGTTCTTGATAATCGGACAACTGCTATGACTGGAGGTCAACCAAATCCAGGCATTCCAGTTGATGGAATGGGAGATATTGCTCCTGAAATTTCTATTGAGGAAATTGCTAAAGCTACTGGTTGTGAGTTTGTTGAGACTATTAACCCGATGAATTTGAATAAGACTGTTGATACATATAAAAGGGCCCTTGAATATGATGGTGTTTCTGTTATAATAGCTAAATATCCTTGTACACTTATTAAAGGTGTTAAACATAAAAGGCCAATGACAATAAAAAGGGATAAATGTAATGATTGTAGGGTTTGTATAGATACTTTAGCTTGCCCAGCTATATCTGTAACTGATGATAAAGTTGAAATTGATGATTTACTTTGTAAAGGTTGTACTGTTTGTGTGCAAATGTGTGATGAAAAAGCTATTGGGGTTAAAAAGGAAGATTAAAAATATCAATCATCATTATAAATTTTTTATAGCTTAAAATTATCTTTCAAAATTTTATAGCTTAAATTTATCTTTCAAAATTTTATAGGTGAAAATCATGTTTAACAAAGAAAATTCTTATAATATATATATTTGTGGTGTTGGAGGACAGGGCATTATCAAAACTTCTGTTATAATTGGCGAAGCTGCAATGAATGAAGGTTTAGATGTTCTAATGAGTGAAATTCATGGAATGTCTCAAAGAGGAGGAGTTGTTTCTACTGAATTAAAAATTGGAGATTATAAAAGTTCAATAATTGAAAAATTTAATGCTGATGTGATTTTAAGTTTTGAACCATCAGAAGCTGTGAGAGCTTTGGATAAATCGAATAAACAGACTAAAATAGTTTTTAACACTTCTCCAATTGTTCCTTCTACTTTAACTCAATTTAATCAGACTTATCCTAATGTTAATGAAATAATAAATGCTTTGAATGAAAATTATGATTTTGTTTACCCAATTGATGGAGAAAAATTAGCTTTAGATTCAGGAAGTCTCATGTCTTTAAATATGGTTCTTTTAGGAGCAGTTATAGCTAATGAAACGTTTCCTCTTTCGAAAAAATCTATCATTACAGCAATGAAAAATAATTTGCATCAAAAATTCCATGAAATGAATTTAAATGCTATTGAAAAAGGATATAATGCTGTAAAAAATAAATAATGATTTATTGAATAAAGTTTTATAAATAAACACTTAATAAAGAGATTATAATATAATATATTTATATTGTATCAATCATATAATATCATATAATACTATAGTTATTATATTATTAACATTAATTATTAGTAACATAATTATTAGTATATTATTAATGAGCTTCTATATTTTTTGATAATTTATGGTGATTAAATGGGTTATGAGATTAAAAATGCTATTATTCAAAGAGATGCTCTAGATGAGAGCTTTGAATTAATTGATCCAAATGGATTTTTTGATAAAAAAGATGTTTTAGTGGCTATTGATACTGATACTTTAATAACAATACAATTATTGATAAAATCAATATTAAGAAATGATTTTAAAAAATGGAAAGAAATTTCTTCACTTGATGATAAAGAATCAATTGCTAATCTCTTTGTTAAATTAGGTTACAAAAGAGAAGAAGTAGCTGAACTTATAAAAAGTTTAGAATAATATGAATTAATCTAAATTGCCATATTAAGGCTATTTTTTATAAATTATTATTAATATACTAGTTATATTTTTGTAAATTATTACTATATTTTATTTATTTTTGTAAATTACTACTATATTTTGTTTATTTTTGTAAATTGTTATTATGTTTTGTTTATTTTTTATAAAAATAATTACTTAAATCTGAATTTACATAATCACACATAATTAAATGGATTTTATGTCTTCAGAAGTTAGTATATATGCATCATTTTCTTTTAAAATTTTTATTCCTTCATCTATATTTTCTAATCTTACTACAACAATAGCTTCTTCACTTTTTTTACTAACAAATGCATAAATATATTCTACATTTACATTTTTATCATCAAGATATCCTAAAATGGTGTTTAGTCCATTTGGTTTATCTGGGACTTCAACAATAATAACATCATTTTCCTTTACAACAAAGTTATTATTTTCGAGAATTTCCTTTGCTTTTTCAGTTTCTGAGACTATTAATCTTAATATTCCAAATTTAGTCGTATCTGCTATAGATAAGGCCCTAATGTTTATATTTTCTTTTGCTAACACATCCATTGCCTTTTTAAGTCTTCCCTCTTTATTTTCTATAAATACAGATATTTGTTTATTTTTCATGTTAATTTCTCCATAATTTAAGTAATTCAATAATTTAAGTAATTATTAATTAATCAACTTTATAGGAATAATATAATTATTTTCACTTATTTTTAGTTTATATAAATCTATTTAAATAAGTAATCATTCATTTAATATTATTTAACTAAAATTTCTTTTATCAATGACTCTAATTGCCTTTCCTTCGCTTCTTGGAAGTGATTCTGGCTCAACTAAAGTTACACTTGCACGTAAACCTATTTCTTTTTGTATTATTTTAGATATTTTTTCTTCTATAGCTTCCATTTTTCTCATTTCATCAGAAAATAGTTCTTTGGATGTTTCCACTTTAACTTCAAGTTCATCTAAATGTCCGGGTCTAGTAACTACGATTTGATAGTTTGGTGTAAGGCCATCAATTTTTAACAATGCTCTTTCAATTTGTGATGGAAATACTATTACTCCTCTTATTTTAAGCATATCATCGCTTCGACCAACGATTCTAGACATTCTAGCGAGTGTTCTACCACAGGGACATTTTTCATGTGTAATGGAAGTTATATCTTTTGTACGGAATCTTATAACTGGCATACCTTCTCTAGTAAGCGTAGTTAAAACTAATTCTCCTTTTTCTCCATCATTTACAGGTTGCATTGTTTGTGAATCAATAATTTCTGGATAAAAATGATCATCTGATATATGAAGACCAACTTTTTCTTCACATTCTTGAGCCACTCCTGGACCAATAACTTCAGTTAAACCATAAATATTAAGTGCAAGAATTCCTAATCTTTTTTCAAGTTCTTCTCTCATTTCTTCAGTCCACATCTCTGCTCCAAAGATTCCAGACTTTAAACTAATTTCCTCAGGTGCTAATCCTTCTTTTTCAAGCATTTCTGCTAAATAAAGAGCATAAGAGGGGGTACATGTAAGTATTGTACTTTCAAAATCTTTCATTACCTCAATTTGTCTTTTTGTGTTTCCTGCAGAAATAGGTATGACTGTTGCCCCTACTTTATGTCCTCCATAATGAATTCCGAGGCCTCCAGTAAAGAGTCCATATCCATAGCAGTTTTGAATCCGATCTCCTCGTGTTCCAAGTGCCATTGTTATTGCCCTTGCAATTACTTCTGACCAAATATTCAGATCTTTTTGAGTATATCCTGAAACTGTAGGCTTCCCTGTTGTTCCAGAAGTTGTATGGATTTCTATAATTTCTTCTTCTGGAACTGCGAACATACCAAAAGGGTAAGCATCTCTAAGATCTGTTTTTGTTGTAAATGGTAATTTATTTATGTCTTCAAGTGTTTGAATGTCTGTTGGTTTTATTCCTGCTTTATCGAGCTTATCTTTATAAAATGGAACATTCTCATAAGCTTTTTTAACAGTTTTTTTTAACCTTTCAAGCTGCAATTCTTTTTTTTCTTCTATTTCCATGCATTCTAATTTTTCATCCCATACCATAGTATCCCTATGCTTTTTTATAAGTATTTTATCAATTATTCTTGATATAATTAATTATATTTTTATTATATTTTTTATAATATTAATTTTTAGAATATAATTTCTAATTTTGTAATATTGTATTTTAATATAATCTTTTTATAATAAATATAATCCTTTTATAATTTAATATAATCTTTTTATAATAAATATAATCCTTTTATAATAAATAAAAATGATTATTTTTAATAAATACAATTTTTTATAATATCTTTTTATAATATCTTTTTATCATATTTTTTCATCATATTTTTTCATATTAATTTGTCAACATTTTTTATATTTTATTTTATATTTTGTTATTTGTTTAACACATTCTTTGTTTTATTATTGGCTTTTTTAATATAAATTTTATAACTTTTTAATTTATTAATAATGTTCTATGTTTACTTTATGTCCTATTTTTTTAAGAATTATTTATAATTATGTAATAATATTTTGATATTTGAAAGTTTATTTAAATTTATTTAATATAAATTAGCTAATTATTATAAAAAGTATAATATTATAAAAATTGCTTAAATTATGAAATTCTTTATAAATTTATAATCAAAAATTCATGTATAAAAGCTTATATAATACTAATGTACAAAAAGAATTTTTGTATATATATAAATTAGATTTAAACTTTTAAAATCTTTTTTTAGTTCTAATTTTTATTTATAATATCTATCGTATTTATAATAATGATTATAATATTTTTGAGGTTTATATATGGATTTAATAATTTTATCTATAGTTTTTTTAGTCTACTTCTTAATAGTAGGTTATGTTGGATATTTGGCTTGGAAAAGCACAAAATCTTCGGATGAGTTCATGGTCGCAGGACGGAAAACTCATCCATATATAATGGCTTTGAGTTATGGTGCTACTTTTATTAGTACTGCCGCTATTGTGGGTTTTGGTGGTGTTGCAGGTCAATTTGGTATGAGTTTACTTTGGTTAACTTTTTTAAATGTCTTTGTAGGAGTATTCATAGCTTTTGTATTTTTAGGAAAGAGAACTCGAAAAATGGGTCGTAATTTAGGTTCTTTAACTTTTCCAGAATTTCTTTCTCGGCGTTTTAATAGTAGATTTATTCAATACTTTAGTGGAGGAATAATATTTTTTGCCATGCCTATATATGCATCTGTGGTTCTTATAGGTGCTGCAAGGTTTATGGAAACTTCTCTTTCAATTAGTTTTACTTTATCTCTTTTGATTTTATCAATTTTTGTTGCTTTTTATGTTATATTTGGGGGAATAAGGGGAGTAATGTATACAGAGGCTGTACAGGGAACAATAATGTTCGTAGGTATGATTTTTTTACTTGTATTTACTTATTGGACTCTTGGAGGAATCACTCAATCCCAAACAGCACTTACTAACTTAGCGCCTCACTTCCCAGCAGCTGCTCAAGCAATAGGGGGTACTGGTTGGACAACGTTCCCAACCCTTGGAAGTCCTTTCTGGTGGTCACTTGTTTCTACAATTATTTTAGGTGTAGGTATTGGTGTACTTGCTCAACCTCAACTAATTGTTAGGTTTATGACTGTTGACTCTGATAAAGAATTGAATAGGGCAGTACTAATGGGTGGACTTTTCATAGCAGTTATTACTGGAACTGCATTTATTGTTGGTGCTTTATCTAATGTTTATTTCTTTGATAGATTAGGTCAAATTTCAGTGGCTGTTGTTGGAGGTAATGTTGATAAAATCATCCCAACATTTATTAACTTTGCTCTTCCTGAATGGTTTGTATATGTATTTTTGTTAACTTTACTTGCTGCAGCTATGTCTACTTTAAGTTCACAATATCATGCTCAAGGAACTTCCTTAGGAAGGGATATATATGAAACATTAAAGAAGAAAAAAGATGTTGAATCAATATCATTAACTCGTATTGGAATATTAATAGCTGTAGTTTTAGCATTTGCACTTAGTTTAATACTTCCAGGTAGTGTAGTAGCTCAAGGAACAGCACTTTTCTATGGAATTTGTGCAGCTGCATTCTTAAGTGTTTATATATGTGCATTGTTTTGGAAAAGAACTACAAGAGAAGGAGCTATTGCAGGAATTGTTTCAGGTACTGTAACAAGCCTTATCTGGTTAATATTCTTCTTTAAGAATACTGCTGAAGGGCTTGGCATTTGTCAATATTTAACTGGAAAAGCAGTGCTAATTGGGGCAATGCCTTGGGCATCAGTTGATGCAATAATAGTGGCAGTTCCAGTATCATTTATCTTTACCATTGTTGTAAGCTTACTTACAAAACCAATGGACCAAGAATTACTTGATAAATGTTATAAAGGATTTGAATCAGATAAAAAAGTTGAAGGAAAATAGATTAACTAATATTAATTATTAATTAGAAATTAAATATTAATTATTAAATAAAAAATAATTAATATATTTAATTATAAATTAATTATAAATATTAAAAAAAGATAATTCTTAATTAAATAATAAGTGATATTTAATTAAAGGGATTAATTTTTAATTAAGCTAATTAATTATTAATTAAAGTTGATTATTAAAATAATATTATTCTTTAGGACAATGTATATTTTAGGATAATGTTATTTATTAAAATAAGGTATTTATTAAAATAAGGTGTAAAAATGATTCTAGGAATACCTGACCCATGGGTTTTAAGTGGTTATTTACTTGTAATACTCTCTACTCTTTTATGTGTAGTATATGGTATTATAAATTGGAATAAAGGCGATAATGAAAACTATTCTGATGAATAGTTTTATTTTCCATTATTTTTTTCATTTACGATATAATATTTTTAATAAATAAATTTTTAATATTTTTATATATTTAGAATATTTTTATTTATTTCTAATATTTTTATCTATTTAGAATATTTTTATTTATTTCTAATATTTTTATCTATTTAGAGTATTTTTAATTATTAGTTATTAATCAATAAATTTCTAATATTTTATTCATACTAAATATTAAATATTTAAATATACATATATAATTATATTATTTATTAGTAGAATAACATAATAGTTATATAATTCTAATATAATTTAATATCACATTATATTAATAAATAGATTATGATGAAGAATATTAATAATATGCTAGTTATATTTTATTATAATTTATTTTTATTAGATATGCATTTATTTAAGATTTAGAGGAATAAACATGAAAGTTGTTGAAGATATCATTGGAAAAGAAGTAGTTAATACTGATGCTGTTTTAATTGGTAAAGTATCTGATGTTGAGTATAATGATGAAACAAAAGAATTAGAATCTTTAATCTTAAAAAAAGGAGGAATTTCTGAAACTTTGAATATTTCTAAAAGTGAAAATGTAATTCCTTATGATATGATAAGTAAAATTGGGGATAAAATTCTTTTAAAAGATGCTTTTGATATTTTGTAATAGGATAATTTTTAATATAGGATAATTTTTAATTTGTAAATACATTTTTTGATAAAAATAGATTTGCTTTAAATTTCTTTTATATTATGAATAAAAAATTAGTTTTATCTATTAAAATTAATACTAAATAGTTTTTTAGCTAAACTAATTTATTATTTTTAATTTTTAAATAATATGCTGTATTATTTACTAATTTATTAATTATTATTTAGTTAATTTTATATTTTATTAATTTCAATGAATTTAATATTATTCTAAAATGATTTTTTAGATTAATAATTGTTTATATTAAATATATTTTTAATTTTTAATTATATTGAAATTTTTAGCTATCTTTATCCATTTTGGTAGTTTTTTAAAATTACATTTTAGTTTTCACAAGATTAAATTTATATAATTGTTTTATGGTGATTCAATGACTTCTAAAGAATATTTAATTAGTATTTTAAAAGATAATAATGTTTTCAAAACAGGAAATTTTGTACTTTCATCTGGAAAAGAAAGTAATTATTATATTGATATGAAAAAAGCAATAACCGATCCAAATATTCTTAAAACTATTTCAGAACTTATTAATATGTCTATAAAAGATGATTCTATTGATAAAGTAGCGGGACCTGCACTTGGAGCAGTTCCGATTGCAACTGCTGTTTCATTAAGATCTGAAATTCCTCTTTTGATGATAAGAAAAGAAAAAAAAGGTTATGGAACTTCAAAACTTATTGAAGGAGAATTAGATGAGGGTGACAATATAGTTGTTGTTGAAGATGTAACTACAACTGGAGGATCTCTATTAAAAGCCATAAAAGCTATTCAAGAAAATGGAGGAATCGTAAAAAAAGCTATTGTGGTTGTAGATAGGGAAGAAGGAGCTATTTCTTCTTTAGAAAATGAAGGAATAATTATTGAACCTTTAATATCTGTTAGCGAATTTTTTTAATTCGCTTATCTATTCATTTGATTTTTTTAATTCACTCATTTAAAATTCACTCATTTAAATGTTTTTTCAGATGAGCTAATTCATTTATAATTAGTGATATTCCTAATTTAACAGCATTCGGAGATCCTGGCATTGAGAATATTATTGATTTTCCGCATGTTCCTGCAACGGCTCTTGATAGCATAGCTCCAGATCCTAGTTTTTCATAACTTTTTAATCTAAATATTTCCCCAAAACCATTTATTTTTTTTTCAAAAAGAGGTTTTACAGTTTCAATTGTTATATCTCTACTCCCAATCCCTGTACCCCCAGTAGTAATTATAAAATCAACTTTTTCGCTTTTCATTTTTTCTATAATGTTTAATAGTTGATCTTTTTCATCAGGGATTATTTCATAAGAAATTACATTATATTTTTTGCTTAATTCATCAACTATTAATTTACCCGAAATATCAGTATCTTTTCCTGCTTTTTTGTCTTTGGTTTTTGTATCACTTAGGGTAATAACTCCACAATTAACTTCAATCGGTGATTTTTTTTTATGTTCTTCCATTGTTTCACTTGTCATTCAAATTTCTCCTTATTAAAATATGTTATGAAACATCAATTTTATTTTTATCAGTAATATATTATTTAAATTATTTAATTTTGTTTATAATTATTTTTTGTTTATAATTATTTTTTGTGTAATTTTTTAAATAATTATTCTTTCATATGTTTTTAGGCATATTATTTTATTTAATCTTGTTATTTAGACTTCATAAAATTTCATGTTGATGTTTCCACGTATTTAAATTTTAAATTTTTGTAATATCTTTTTTTTAAAAGTGTAAGTTAGATATTCTGATTAAAATGTTATATTTATTAAATATAGGGGAGTTACGATAATTATTATTAATATTAAAAACTTTGGATATTCTAATTTGATATTATTAACAATAATTTAGCTATTTATAAAAACATTATTTTTTAATCTTATATAAATTTTCATTTTTATAATACTATATGTTTGTTTTAGTATTACTTTTTATTATTCTGATAAATTTATATACTACTTATTTAATATTATAGTGTCTTCATTATCATGTACATAGTTAATATCAATCACTCTTAACAATAAATAATCTATAAGAATGAATAATGTTTTATTGTTAGTTAATTAACGAAAATCTTCTTATTTTCTTAAAAAAATTTTGTTATTTAAATATTTATTAGAATAAGATTATTAAATCTTGTTTAATCCATTTTAAAAAAAGTACGATATAGTGAGGAGGGCAGGGACCAAAATTGGATTGGAGGCGGATTCAATGCCAATTTTTGTTATGATAATAAGAGTTAAGATAAGACCCTACCCTTCAAGATATTATTATATATTTACTCACATATAAATGTTATGTAAACTATCAAAAATTGATTATAGGCTTTATTTTAGTTTTATATTCTTTATTCTATCTTTTTTTTAGCTTTTGATGATTATAATTAATTTTAATAATTCAATTAAATATTTGTATTTATTAAATAATGTTTAAATATTTAAATAAAAACAATAACTATTTTAATGTTCATGTTTTCTATTATAATATTTTATGGGATTATAACAATAATATATTGAATATTCAGGTTTTATTAACATTATGTATTTTTATTATTTTTTAGTAATAATTGTTATATAAAATAATTTTTATTAATGGATATTAATTTACTAACATTTTTTATTTATTAAATAATCTTTTTTTCTATCACTCATTTTTTATTAATTATTTCTCTAATTTAATGGATTATTATCAATTTTCATGTTTACTTTTAATTTATTATTTAATTTATTATTTAATTCATTATTTAATTTATTATTTAGTTTATATTTATTAATTAAATATTATATTTCTAAATAAATTTATTTTTTCTTTAACTTTATTTATTTTTAATTAACTTTATTTATTTTTAATTACATAATTATATTATGGATGAAAATAAAGATATTTATTATATATTGGATGCTTCTGCTTTTATTGGGGGATTTGAACTAAATAATTCTTTAAATTTTACTATATCTGAAATAAGTGAGGAAGTTAAGGACTTAAGGTCTAAAATGATTTTTGATCAAGCTATAAATGATAATATTCTTTTTATCGAAGAGCCTGATAACTCAAGTATCAATCAGCTGAACAATGTTATTTCTGGATCTGGAGATACTTTAAGGCTTTCTGATGTAGATAAGAAACTTTTAGCATTAGCTATTGACTTTTCAAATCAAAAAAAGGATATAATGGTTGTAACTGATGATTATTCTATTCAAAATGTTCTCAAAATTTTAGATATTCCTTATAGGAGTGTTTTAACTGAAGGAATTAAAGGAATATATAATTGGAAGAAAATTTGTCAAGGTTGTAAGAAAGAGTATCCTGATGATTATGATGATGAAATTTGTGAAATTTGTGGTTCAAAAATATTTAAAAAAAGGATAAAATTAAGTTAATTTATTCTAAACTAGATTTATTGCATATTGCATTGTGGTATATATTTTTTCTACTATGTTTTTGTTAATTTTTTGAATGTATTAATTAATTATCTAATTATTATCTAATTATTATCTAAATAATTAGAATAATAATAGTAATATTAATAATATTAATAGTAATATTAATAATACTAATAATAATATTAATAATAATTATAATTTATTGTAAATTTGGTTATAAAATGAAAATTGGTATTGTTGTACATGGTCCGAATATAATTGATTCTGGATGTGCTCTAAAAATTATTGAGATTTTAAAGAGTTTTGGGGAGGTTTATTGTAGGTTAGGCGGAACTATGGGGCGAACAGCAGTTATAGATGCTTCTCTTGAAAATTTGATTGATATTTCTACTAAAAGACTTCCTAGTGAATCGGTTAGATTATTTTTAGAAGAAGGTATGGATGTTATATTCCTCATTAATTATGGTAAATCTTCAGTTACTGGTCATACTTTCGGATATAAAGTTTTTAAAAAGGCTTTTAATCCAGGAATTGGAAATTTGGACGAAAATACTTTAAATAAAAAATTTATTCAAATTGAAAGGCCTGGAGAAGATGATGGTTCTATAATTCTATGGAATGGTTCAAATGATGATTTACATCTAAAAATATCTAAATTATTAAATCTAAATGTCTTAGATTCTCAATTGGTTATTGAAGAATATATGAAACGAGAACTAAAAACTGATATAAAAAATAACTTAATTAATAATTTAAAAGATAATCAAGATAATAATCCGGATGATGATCCAAGTAATAATGAGAACAACGATCAAAATAATAATTTAAATAATTGTTATGGATTAGGGGACGAAGTTCGATATATTCATGGGGTAAGTCCTAATGAGAATATTTTTGTCAATGGAGTTGTAATTGGTAAATCTAATTCTGAAAATTTGTCTTTAGTATCTAAAGATGGCAAAATAGTTGATATTATTGGTGGAGAAATTAAAAAACACGGTATAGAAAAATTAGGTGTTGTTGATATTAATAATGCGGTTGTAAAAACTGGACTTCTTAGAAAAACTAATCCTAATCCTAGAATAATTAAAGATTCTAAAGATATTAATATTAATCGTTCTGAAAATAATAGGATTAAAGTAGCTTTTTTAGACCATGCGGCGGAAGATATTTATAGCTTAAAAAATGTTGATATTGTAGTTACTATTGGAGATGATACTACTCTTGTAGCTTCTGATATCTTATACCGGTTTAATATACCTGTTATTGGTATTACTGATGGGGATGTAGATAAAGTTGTTCAAAAAGGCTATGTTACTGAGGGATCTACCATCATTGAATTAAAGCCTGGTCAGGATGATATTGTTGGAAAATACATTTTTCAAAATGTTTTTAAATCAAAAAATTACATTAAATTGGAATTTAGTTCTACTAAAACATCAAATAATGATTTTAAAGATAAATTAAAATCTAATAGAATTAAAGAATTTAAAAATGAAATATTTGAAATTATTAATGAAATAAGTCCTGAGTATAATATTAAATTTCCATTAAATAATGACTAATTTTTATAAATAATATTTTCACTATCATTTATTTGTAAATAATATTTTTTTTATCTATTATTTTAAATAATATTTTTTTATCTATTATTTCAAATAATATTTTTTTGTTTTATTATTTTAAATAGTATTTTTTACTCCTTATTTAAAATAATGTTTTTTATATTTTATTTAGATATCATATTGTTTAGTATTCTTTTTGGTATTTCTATTTAGAGTATGTTTGTTTGTCTTATTTTTGGATAATTTTTCATTTTTTTATTTATTTTTTTATTTCGACATCTTTATTATGCATTGTTAACATATTATTTTCTAATAGTTTTTAATAATTTAATCATGAAAATAAAGTATATACATAAAAAAAATTTAAGGTATATTCATAAAAAAAATTTTTATATCTTAAATAATTATAATTAAATTAATTATAGTAGCTAAATTACTATAGTAGCTAAATTATTATAATAGTTGAATTATTATTTTATTTAAATTATTATTCTTTCATTGGATTATAATGAGGTGTAGTTTTGGAATTAGCAGATCTTGCAAAATCTCTTCAAAATTTTGAAGGCGTTTCTAGAAAAGAGTCTATAGAGAACATAACTAGCAAATTAAAAGAAGTTTATAATGTTTCTGGCGAAACTTTACTTGATTTTGGTGATGATGCATCAGCAATTGATATTGGGAATGGAAATGTAATATTACTTGCTGCTGATGGAATTTGGGGAAAATTAATGGATGCAGATCCTTATTGGGCAGGTTATTGTTCAATTTTAGTCAATGTCAACGATATTGCTGCTATGGGTGGTAAACCAATTGCAATGGTTAATATACTTTCTATTAATAATGAAGATATAGCTAATGGTCTTTTAGATGGAATAAAAGATGGTTGTAAGAAATTTAATGTTCCAATGGTTGGTGGACATTTACATCCCGATTCTGATTATAATGCTCTTGATGTTGCGATTGTTGGAATAGCTAAAAAAGATAAAATTATAACTAGTTTCGGAGCTGATGTTGGGGATAAAATTATTGTTGCTATTGATTTGGATGGTAGACAACATCCTAGTTTTAACCTTAATTGGGATACAACCTATTTTAAAGATGAAAAAATTGTACAGGATCAGATAATTGCAATGGAACAAATTGCAGAAAAAGGATTAGTTACTGGTGGAAAAGATATAAGTAATCCTGGTACTTTAGGAACATTGGAGATGTTGCTTGAATCATCTGGTGTTGGAGCAAAAGTTGATTTAAATAAAATTCCAAAAAATGATAATGTTGAATGGGAAGAATGGTTAAAATCATATCCTGGTGCTGGCTTTGTTTTAACTGCTAAAGAAAAAAATGTTGAAGAATTAATAAATTTATTAGGTGAAGTTTCTATTAATGCTTCTGTTGTTGGGGAAGTAATTAAAGATAAAAAGTTGTTTTTATCTGATGAAAATGAAGAAATAGTGCTATTTGATCAAGTTGAAAACCCTATTTTTAAAATTGAAAACTTTTAAGTTTTAAAAGTTAAATTAGGAATATGAATTGGGGTTTTAAACTCTCTAATCTAAGATAATCTTTAATTAAATGATTTAAATTTAAAATTATTATTAATAAATAGTTTAAATCTATTCATAATTTATGTTGAGTTGTTTCTATGTTAGTAAAAATTAATGGAGAAAATGTAGATCTTCCTGTTGGGTCTACTATAAAAGAGGCAATTGATTTTTCAAATGCTCCTTATGATGATGGAAGTATAATATGTCTCATCAAAGGTAAAAAGGAATTTGAAAAAAATATAAACAAATATAAATTAAAAACTCCAAAAGGAAGCATAATAATTGAGATGGATGATAAAGAAGAAGCTAAAACACTTGTTGAAGTTTGGAAAAATCAATATAAAGATTTTCAGCAATGTTCTGTTAGATGGACTTCATCAAATGAGGTTGCAATTGGCCCAATTACAACGGAATTAGAACCTACAATGGATGAAAATAGATATAAAGATGGGGACGTTATATTAAGTTTATCTGGATTTAGTAATGAGTCAACACATATAATTTTAGCTAAAGAAGATCATTCTGCTGTTTATGGGGTTCCTAATCATAATAAAGGGATTTTTGCTAGAATTGTGGGGGGTAAACGAACTTTAAGGCTTTTAAATTCCGATGATAATTTAATTTCTATTGAACCTCTTATTGAAAGGAGTAGTGTAACAGATAGTGCTTCTGTTTCTGATTTAAACACTATTTTGGAAGAAGGTAATCAGCTTTTCACTTATGTCTTACTTAAACCTAATGAAAATTCTCCAGAATCAGCTGAACATTTATTTTCGTTAATTGAATCGGGTAATTTTACTGTTGATTATGAATCAAACTCTTTTGTTGGTTTTTATTCTCTTCAAGGTTTGGGAAAACCTCCTGAAGATTTAACTATGAGAAAAAGAGGTACTGTTACAATAAGAAATACTGGTAAAGGTATTGGTAAAGTATTTGTATATAGGGAGGATAGGGTTAAATCGCCTAATCACACTAATGTTGCTTCAGTTGAAAAGGGTATGGAATTATTTGATATAGCTAGTTATAATGATAAAATCACTATTAAATCTGAACCTGGAAGAATAATGACTTTATCTATGACTCAAAAAGAATCAGAAGATTATTTGAAATCTATTGGCATAAAACATGAGAGAATTGGTGTTATTGATGATAATGCACTAATTGTAGAACAGACTCCTAATCTTTCTATAGATATACTAAAAGAAGGAAATGTAAAAACAAAAGGTATAAATAAAGAGGATTTAGCTTTGATAAAAGTTTATGATGGTGGAGATGAGGCTCCAAGAACTTCTTGGTATTTTAAAAAGGTTACTGGGTTAATTGAAAAGCCAATTGGTATTTTAAAAGTACATTTTGCATTTCCTGGTATGAAAATATCTATCTTTGAGGGGGATGCTAAAGAAGCAAAAGGGCTCGTTCCTGAAAACATTCCAAATAGCTGTATCGAAGCAGGAAGAATTGGTGTTACTAACATGTCTAAGAAAAATGTTGGATTGATAGGTGTTAGGTTTGAGAGCAATGATGAATTTGGTCCAACTGCAGAACCATTTAATGCAACTAATATTGTTGGAAAGATAACAACTAATTTAAAAAATCTTGAAGACTTAAAAGAGGGAGATTCTCTTTATATCAAAAGAATTGAAGATGGATCTTCTATTAATAATGATTAGAGGGATATTATGGTAGAAAATGTATGTATTAATCCAAATCTTGGTAGGGAAGATTCTGATCCAGAGGTCGTCACAAGAATGATTATTTTGGGTCCAAAAGCCAATGTTAGTGAAAGCGAGGTTGTAAATCACATCCATCTCTTAGGTTTGCCTCTCACAATAAAACAAACTTGTTATGGTGCAATGGTTAGTGGTAAAGAAAAGGATGTTTTAAGAGCTATTGGGGAAGTTCGAAAATTAGATCCTTATAATATTTTTACAAAAGACAGGGGTTTCCCTCCTGGAGATCCAAGAAGATGCAGGGGCCATAGAAAAGGCGCAAGAGAAGGATTTCACCAAATGGAAAAGGAATTTAAACTTCTTGGCTTTGTTTCAGATGCTTTGAAAAATCCAAAAGAAGTTTCACTTGAAGAGGAAACTTGTATTCCTTTAGAAGAATTTGAAGAAATAATGGAACAATGTTTAGAAGAAGAAAATCTTAATAATAGTAATGTTAGGAATAAAGAAGATAATATGGACAAAAATATACATAAAAATAGAAATCAAAATGTTCATGAGTAATTATAAAATAGATTATAATTAATTATAAAATGATAATAATTAATTAAAATTTATAAAATAATAGTGGTTAATTAAGATTTATAAAATAATAAAGGTTAATTAAGATTTATAAAATAATGAAGATTAATTAAAATTTATAAAATTTTAAGGATTAATTAAAATTTTTATATGAGGATAACTAAAATTGTTAGATAATTATAATATATTAAAAATGTGATAAAATGGTAAAGGTAGCTATATTCCCACCAAATTCATTAATTTTAGCAGATTTAATTGAAAGAAAAGGACATGAAGTATTAGCTCTTCAAAAAGCTGTTAGAAAAAAAGTTAAAGATCCTGATATTGATTCTCCTCCAATGAATCTTACTGAAGAGGATCCTATTAAAGGATTAAAATATGCTGCTATTGAGGTTCCATCAGGGGTACGTGGAAGAATGTCTCTTCTTGGGCCTTTAATTGAAGAAGCTGAAGCTGCTATAATTGTTGAAGATGCTCCTTTTGGTTTTGGATGTATTGGTTGTGCTAGGACAAATGAATTATCTATATTCAACCTTAGAAAAAGAGGAATTCCTACTCTTGAGTTGAAATATCCTAAGAATAAAGATGAAACTACTAATATGGTTAATAAAATAAATACATTTTTAGATTCTCTTCCGAATTCTTCAGAAAATCTCTCTTCTTCTGAAAATTCTGATGTTTCAATAAATAAAGATTTAAATGGTGATGAATAATGGTTAAAATAGCTTTAATATCTTGCGGTACAGAGTATAGTGGTATTCAAAAAGAGATAGAAAAGGCAGCTACTACCTTTGGTTCAGAAATTGTTATTCCTGAGATTGATCTTGATTATATTGATGAAGCATATAAAAAATTTGGATTTTCTGCTGAAAGTTCCAGTTTGAAGCTTATGATTGCAAGAGCAATGTCAATTGTTGAGGGAAAAAGTAAAGCGGATGCTGTTTTCATAGCTACTTGTTTTAGATGTGCAGAAGGGGCATTAGTTAGAAATGAAGTAAGGAGATTTATTCAGCAAAATACTAGAATTCCTGTTGTGACTTATTCTTTCACTGAAAGAACCAAGGCAGATGAGTTATTTATCCGTATGGAAGCTTTAACTACTTCGGTTGCTAGAAGAAGTATATTGGCTCGTGAAAAACAAGAAGGATTAACTTTAGGGGTTGATTCTGGTTCCACTACTACAAAAGTGGTTTTAATGGAGAATAATAAGGTTATTGGTACTGGTTGGACTCCTACAAAAGATATCATGGAATCAGTGTATAAAGGGGCTGATGAAGCTTTTGAAGGAACTGGTTATAAGCTTGATGATGTTGAAGGTATTGGAACTACTGGTTATGGACGACTTACAATTGGGAAAAACATGAAGGCAGAGTTAATCCAGGAAGAATTGTCTGTAAATGCTAAAGGGGCTGTTTATCTTGCAGGACACCAAAAAGGAGATGCAACAGTATTAGATATTGGTGGAATGGATAATAAAGTAATCACTGTTAATGATGGAATTCCTGATAATTTTACTATGGGTGGTATTTGTGCTGGTGCTTCTGGAAGATTTTTGGAGATGACTGCACGTCGTTTGGATGTTGATATTACTGAACTTGGTCCATTAGCTATGAAAGGAGATTATAAAAAGGCAATGCTGAATAGTTATTGTATTGTTTTCGGTATTCAAGATTTAGTTACAACTCTTGCTGCTGGAGGTTCTAAAGCAGATGTAGCTGCAGCTGCATGTCATTCTGTTTCAGAACAAGTTTATGAACAACAATTACAAGAAATTGATATTAGGGAACCTTTAATACAAGTTGGTGGAACTTCTTTAATATCTGGATTAGTTAAAGCAGTTAGTGATACTCTTGGAGGTATTGATGTTATAGTTCCTGAGTACTCACAACATATCGGTGCTGTTGGTGCTGCACTTTTAGTTTCTGGAATGGGTAAAAGACAAGAAAATAGGTAAAATTGGAAATGAAATGAAATTATGAAAATAGATAAAATTAAATTATTCATGTTTTTTATTAGGTGAGTTTATGCTTGTTGAATCTACAGATACAGAGGGTGCAAAAGTCTATGAGATGATAATAAAACAAATATTTCAAGATCTTCAGTTATCTCCTTCTGTTAAGGATATGAGAGTTTTTGTTGATCCTAAGGAAGTTGTATTTATTTTAGCTATTAAAATGGATAAAACTTCTAATTTTACTACTTTAGGTGATGTAACTAATATTGAATATGATAAAGAAATAGATAAAACTATAATTCGTGTAAGTGATGAAAATTATCTTCCAAATATTTTAAAAAAGTTGTGGCTTGAAAAAGGAAGAGAAAATGTTCATCAACCAGACCGTTTTAGCTTTATTCTTGAAGGTAAAGAAGATAATTTGAATAATCTTGTTATAGATGACCCATATGAAAATCTAAAAAAGAGAATATATGATGCAGCATTTAGAATTATTCCTGAAGGATTTAGAATAATTAGGGACATTTCAAAGGATGATGTTATTGCTATAGTTTGTACTGATGAACTTATTAAAGACGAATGGTTAGATAAAGGATTAGGTTATGTTGAAGAATTAACTTCTTCTTAAATTAACTCCTTGATTTATTGGTTTATTAACCTATCTTTTCATTATTTTATTATTCTAATATGTTATTATTTTAATATTTTATTTTTGTATTGTAGTGGGTAGTTTATATTAATAATTTTAATTTTTTGTCTGTTTGTTCTCATTACAACAAAGTTTAATATATAGTTACAACATATTTATTAATAATTTAAGATATATATTATTTTATAATAAATTTTTATAAATCTTGAAAATATTTTATTCATTGTATATTTTGATTCAATAGTTTTTGAGAAGTTACTATTGTACTAATATATTTTTATCAAATTAATACAATAAGTATATTGGATTAATTGTAATAATGAATTATTTTATTAATAGATTTGAAATTTTATTTTATGAGAGAGTTTATATAGTAGAAAATGATTTTTAATATTTATGCTTAAATTAGTTTAAATTAGTTTAAATTAGTTTAAATTAGTTTGAATTAGTTTGAATTAGTTTATATTAATTATTAACTTATATTAATTTACATAAATTTGTATTAATTTATATCAATTTAAATTAATTTATATTAATTTATATTAATCTACATTAATTTATATTAATTATATTTATAATTATATTTCTATAATAAATTTTTAAAATTATAATTTTATTTAAATAATATTTTTCATGTTATTTTTTTTTATCATGAAATTATTATTAATTAGTTTATAAGGTGGACAATATGGAAGAACTTAAAGGTAGTCGTTTTGCTCATGTAACCAAGGCTCATCCTTGTTTTAATGAGAAAATGCATGATAAGGTAGGTAGGGCACATGTTCCTATTGCTCCTAAATGTAATATTTATTGTAATTTCTGTACAAGGGACATTAATCAAGATGAGAATAGGCCGGGAGTCGCTTCTTGTGTTATGGATCCTGATTCTGCAATAGAACATGTAGAAAATGTAACTAAAGAAGGTCCAATTTCTGTTGTTGGTGTTGCAGGTCCTGGAGACTCTTTAGCTAATGAAGCTACATTTGAATTCTTTGAAAAATTAGGTAAAAATAACCCTGATTTAATAAAATGTATGAGTACTAATGGGCTTTTACTTCCTGATTATGCTGAAAGAGTAGCTGAACTTGGTGTAAATACTGTTACTGTCACTGTTAATGCTATTGATCCAGAAATAGCTAAAGATATTTATACTTTTATTAATTATAATGGTAAGATTTATAAGGGTAAAGAAGCTGCTGAGATTTTAATTAAAAATCAGCTTGATGGAATTGAGAAATTAGCTAATCTTGGTGTCATTATTAAAGTTAATAGTGTTTTAATTCCTGGATTAAATGATGAACATATAGTGGAAATTGCTAAAGAAGTTAAAAAACGTGGTGCTTCACTTATGAATGTTCTTCCTCTTATACCTTTAAATAAAATGAAAGATTATCCTCGTCCTAATTGTGCTCAGATTGAAAAAGTTAGAGACGAAGTTGAAGAAGTTTTACCTGTTTTCAGAGCTTGTACTCAGTGTAGGGCAGATGCTTATGGAATTCCTGGTAAAAAAAGTGAGGATAAACATTTAGGAATGACTCCTGCAAGTCATTATTAATATACTGAATTTTTCATGTATTAGTTATATATTTTTTAGTTTATTTTTTCTAATTTTTTATTTTTATTCTATTTTTTATCTTTTTTTTTAAATTTTTTTTATCTTTTTCATATTTTTTAAAAATTTTTCATTTTTTTTTAAATTGTATTTTTAATTTATTTTTTAAGTATTATAAAAACAAAAAATATATTTAATAAAAAATATAACTATTGTTATATTATAAAAATTATTTTTAAATTATTTTTAAAAATATAATAAATTATGAAATGAATGATAAAATGAATGACAAAATAATAAATAATGGATTAAAATTTAATCATATGGACTTTCAAACAAGAGTTATCCATGTTGGAAATAATATTGATAAAGGTACTAATGCTATAAAAAGACCAATAACTATGGCGAATAGCTATAAATTACCTTATGATCCAAGTGTTTTAAATTGGAGTGGTGCTGATGAAAATATTTATACTCGAAATGGTGGTTCTAATCAAAAATACTTAGAAGAGAGGATAGCTTCACTTGAAAATGCTGAAGATTGTATAGTACTCTCAAGTGGGGTGGCAGCATTATCTGGTTTGTTTTTCTCACTTCTTGAAAGTGGGGATCATGTTATATTTTCTAATGTTACTTATATTGCGGTTTATAGACTTTTAAATGAATTATTTAATAAAAAATTTAAAGTTGAAACAAGCATAGTTGATACTACTAATATTGAAAATGTTAAATCAGAAATAAAAGATAATACTAAATTGATTCATATTGAAACTCCTGGAAATCCTACTCTATCTATTGTAGATATTTCAAAAATATCTGAAATAGCTCATGAAAAAAATATCCTTGTTTCAGTAGATAATACATTAGCTTCCCCTTATAATCAACGGCCTATTGAACTCGGAGCAGATTTTTCAATTGAAAGTCTAACAAAATATATCAATGGACATGGAGATTCAATGGGAGGATCAATTTCAGGCAAATCCAAACATTTAGATACAATCAGGAAGGATTCCCAAATTAATCTTGGAGGTACAATAAGTCCATTTAATGCATGGCTTATAATGAGGGGATCTGTAACCCTCCCTTTAAGAATGGAACAACATAATAAAAATGCTTTAAAAGTGGCTAAATTTTTAGAAAGTCTTGAAATTGTAACTTTTGTTTCTTATCCTGGAATAGAATCCCATAAAAATCATGAAATTGCAAATAAACAAATGAAAAATGGTTTTGGAGGTGTTTTATCTTTTGGACTAAATACTAATCATGATAAACATAATGAATTTGTTAGTAATCTGAAAATTATCACATCTGCAGTTTCTTTAGGTCATGATGAAAGCTTGATAGTTTTCATTGGTGAAGATGATGAAAGACAATATTTATATCCTAAAGAATTTAAAAATGGTTTTCTCCGTTTTAGTGTTGGTTTAGAAGATTCAAATGATTTAATAAATGATATAAAACAAGCATTAAATAAAACAGGTCTTTTATAGTATTTTAATTCATAATTAGCTACTTTTTGTCATATATTTTATCATATATTTTACATATAATTTATCATATATTTTATAATATATTTTATAATATATTATATTTTATTATATAATTTATGTATATTAATTAATATGTCTATTAAATGCCAATAAATACCATTAAATACAATTAAATACCATTAAATATCATTAAATATCATTAGACATCATTAAATATCCTTAAATGCCTTAATATCCTTATTGATATATTTATTAATATACTCATTAAGATATTTATAATAAAATCATTAATAAAAGTTATAATGTAAAAACTCTATATTAATATAAACAATAACAAATATAAACAATAATATTAAATCAATTAATATTTTATTATATTTTATTATATTTTATTATATTTTATTATATTTTATCATATTTTATTATATTTTATCATATCAATGAACATTTTTAGGTTAAGGTATTAACTATGAAAACTATGGAATGGAAAGATAATAAATTAATACTTATAGATCAAACTAAGTTACCTGATGAATTAACATATTTTGAATGTGAGACTTATGAAGATGTAATAACTGCTATCAAAACAATGGTTGTTAGAGGAGCTCCAGCTATTGGAGTAGCTGCTGCTTTTGGAATGGTTCTTGGAGATTTAGCTGGGGAAAATTTAGAAAAAGTAGCTGATGAAATAAAATCTTCTCGTCCAACAGCTATAAATCTTTTTTGGGCAGTTGATAGAGTTCTTAAAAGTGAAAATGCTCTTAAAGAAGCACTAGAAATGTATAAAGAAGATATTGAGACTAACTTAGCTATTGGTAGAAATGGTGCTGAGATTATATCTCATGGGGATACTATTTTAACTCATTGTAATGCTGGAGCTCTTGCTTGTGTTGATTATGGTACTGCTCTTGGAGTTGTTAGGTCCGCATTTCATGAAGGAAAAGATATAAATATAATTTGTGATGAAACTCGCCCTCTTGGTCAAGGAGCTCGTTTAAGTGTTTGGGAAATGCAACAAGAAGAAATACCTGTAAAATTAATACCTGATGTAGCTGCAGGATATTTAATGCAACAAGGAGAGATTAATAAAGTTGTTATTGGGGCGGATAGAGTAGCTCATGATGGTATAGCTAATAAAATAGGGTCTTTAATGGTTGCACTTGCAGCTAAAAGATTCCATGTTCCATTTTATGTTGCAGCACCACTTAGTACATTTGACCACGATATTTCTATTTATGATACTGAAATAGAAGAAAGGGGAAGTGATGAGGTGACTCATTATGGTGGATGTAGAATTTGTCCAAAAGGAACTGAAGTTAGAAATCCTGCATTTGATATTGTTCCAAAAGATCTAATTACTGGAGTAATCACCGAAAAAGGAATAATTGATTTGGATAATTTTAAAGAATTTTTTCAAAAATTAAAATATGAATAAAATTAGAAATAAGAATATTATTTATTTATTCTCATTAATAGATAAAAAATAGCTTATATCAAAAGTATATACAGCTGATAAGAAGAATATAAATATTTCTAATGTAAAAATAACAAGTCTTTCAGTTAGTCCCAAAATATTTAATCCTAAAGCTAAATTAATTGGATTTAGCATTCCAAAAAGTATTACTAAGATTGCTACTATAAGTGATATTTTTCCCAATTTTTTAAATTTTTCTTTTTTTATAAATCCAATTCCTATAAAGAATAAAAATAGGATTGTTAGAAGTACTGTCATTCCAGTTATTATAATATGCATCATATTTTGGAAGCTTGATACTGTTTGACTTGGATTTAAAGGGAACAATGTATATCCTATAAAGGATACTATTGTCATAGCTAATAAAAATATAAATCCTAATTTAGTTATGATATTATATTTTTTATTAAATGATTCTATTACAAGACCTATTGCGAATATAACTGCACAAATACCATATATCAATGTGAAAATTCCGATTATTTCTGCATTAGGTGACCCTATAGCTGTTAGTGTACTTATATCTGTTGTTATTGGATTATAACTTTTCCAAAGGGCCTGTCCTAGGAATACATGTATAAAATAAAAGATAACACTTATCATTCCAAAGCCTTGTAATATTTTCATATTCATATTTTTTTATATTTATTTTTCCATTATTAAATTTTTATATTAAATTTCTATATTAAATTTCTATATTAAATTTTTATATTAAATTTTTTAAATATTAAAAGAATTTTTAGATTAGGAAAAAATTTAAATATTATAAATACCAATACCCCTATGGGTATAATTAATTATAGTTTTAATATTTAATATAAAATTTTTAAATAAAATTTAATTATTATTAAAAGAAATATTTTATTAAGTAAATTAAAATATCTTTTATTAGAATAAATTAGTTATTAAGATATGGTGTTTATTAAAATTTAAGATATATTGTTTATTAAAATAGGTTGGTTATTAAGATATATTGTTTATTAAAATAGATTGGTTATTAAATATTTGGTGAATAAAAATGAAAAAATGTATGGATTCTGATAATCTTCATCGAAGGTTGAAAAAGATAATTGGTCAGTTAAATGCTATTGATCGAATGATTGATGAAGATATCCCATGTGAAGATATTATCATGCAAATAAATGCTTCAAAATCTGCATTACACAAGGTTGGTCAAATTGTTCTTGAAGGGCACCTTAATCATTGTGTTAAAGAAGGTTTTGAAGCTGGTGATTCTGAAAAAACAATAAAAGACTTTACAAAAGCAATAGAATATTTTTCAAGGCTTTAATATTTTCTAGATATTTTTTTATATCTTAGATTTCCTTCAGGTCTTAGATATCTCTTATTATTAGATATTTATCATCTATATTAGATATTTATCATATATTTTTAAGGTCTTTTATTTTTTTTAATATTTTATTATACCTATACCCCTATACCTATATTTATTCGTATGTAATTGATATTTAATAAAAGTGTATTCAATAAAAGTGATTTTTATACATATGATTTCAATAAAATAAAATCCCATTAAATAAGGAGTTTAATAAAATGAATGAAAATAGTTTTATCAAGGAAGAAAAAATATCGGTCATCTTCCTTTTTATTTCAGCAATTGCATTAATATTAAGTTTTTTTGGTGTATTTAAATTTGGAAATTTTGATTTAGCATGGATAGCAGTCTTATTATGTGGATTTCCAATTATTAAAGATGCTGCTGTTGGATTAATCACTGAATTTGATATAAAAGCAGATCTTTTAGTTTCAATAGCACTTATAGCTGCTATAATCATTGGTGAAGTATTTGCAGCTGGTGAAATTGCAGTTATTATGGCATTAGGTGGACTATTAGAAGAGTTTACTGTAGCTAGATCTAGAGCAGGAATTGAAAAATTAATTGATTTAACACCAAGAACTGCAAGACTAATAATAAGAAAAGATAGTGCTACAGATGAGAAAATTGTGGATGCAAAAAAGGTTGTTACTGGAGATTTAATTAAAATATTGCCTGGTGAAACAGTTCCTGTTGATGGTAAAGTTATTGATGGAGAAACTTCCATAGATCAATCTGTAATGACTGGTGAACCAGTTCCTGTAGATAAAATAAAAGGGGATGAAGTTTTTAGTGGGACAGTTAATCAATTTGGTTCATTTGTAATGGAAGCTACTAAAGTGGGGAAAGATAGCTCTCTTCAAAGAATGATTGATTTGGTTGAATCAGCTGATGCAGATAAATCAAAAATTGTAAGATTAACTGATAAATGGGCTACTTGGATTGTTGTAATAGCATTAACAGCAGCAATAGCTACTTATTTTTTGACTGGTGAAATAATAAGGTCTGTTACAGTATTAGTTGTATTTTGTCCTTGTGCTCTTGTATTAGCTACTCCTACTGCAATTGTTGCAGCTATTGGAAATCTAACTCGATATGGGATTTTAGTTAAAGAAGGAGATGCTTTAGAAAGACTTTCAGAGGTTAAAAAAATTCTTTTTGATAAAACTGGAACATTAACTTATGGTAAACCTAAAGTTTTAGATTTAATATCTTATGATCCAAATGATATTGATGATACTGTTAATATTGGGGATACTGTTAATAATTCTGTTAATTTAAAAGATTCTATTATTTTTAATGATACTATTAATATTAATACTAATACTAATACTAATACTAATAGTAATAGTAATGATATAAATAATAAAAAATCATTAATCAAGACTGTAGCATCTTTAGAAAGTAAATCTGAACACCCTTTAGGAAAAGCTATTGTTAATTATTATAAAAATCAAAAATATGGTGAAAAATCTACAATTGATTTTTATGATGTAAATAACTTTGAAATGATTGTTGGAAAGGGTGTAAAAGGAATAATTAACAATGATAATGTTATAGCTGGAAATATGGATTTTTTAGAAAATGAAGCTAACTTTAAAATTGATAAAAAATGGCAAAAAGAAAAATTATCTTCTTTTATTGAAAAAGGATCAACTATCATTTATATAGCTATTAATAATATTTTTAAAGGGGCTGTAGTTTTGGGAGATTCTCTAAGGGAAGATGCCAATGATACTATTAAATCAATAGAAAAACTTGATTTAGAAACTGTTCTTTTAACTGGAGATAGTGAAAAACCAGCTAAACATATGGCTGATAAAGTTGGAATTGATGAATTATATTATAATTGCCTTCCTGAGAAAAAAATGAATGTTATTGATTCTTATCAGAATATAAAAAATCATCCTGTAGCAATGGTTGGTGATGGAGTTAATGATGCTCCTTCACTTAAAAAAGCCCATGTTGGAATAGCTATGGGGGGAATTGGAAGTGACATCGCAGTTGATGCTGCAGATATAGCTCTTATTGGAGATGATATTAAATTCATTCCTCATCTTTTAGGAATATCAAAAAAAGTAATGCAAACTATAAACATTAATATAACAATATCCCTTGCTTTAAACTTTGTAGCTATAATATTAGCAATATTAGGTATTTTAGATCCAATTACTGGCGCATTAGTTCATAATATAGGTTCAGTTTTGGTTGTTATATATTCTTCACTTCTTTTAAAGTGGAAATAATAATTTCGTTAATTTATATTATTTCATATTATTTTATTTCTATTTTATTTCTATCTAATTTTTATTTATATTTAATTTCTATTTTTCATGCTTATTTTTATTTTTAAAATTTCTTCTTTTTTATTATATTCTATTAATTTTATTTTTTTTAGGTTTTTTTATAAAATTTTTAATATAAATTTTAGTAGTTAAATTTATATTTAACTATTAATAAATAATAAATTGGTGATATTAATGTTGACTACTAAAGTTTACAATAACAATCAAACATCTATTCCCTCTAAACTTAGAAAAAGATTTAATATAGAAGTTAATGATATTGTTGAATGGATTGAAGATGAAAATGGTCAAATTAGGGTTAATTTTAGAAAAAGAAGTAATTTAAATGATATTGTAGGAATTATATCAAGTGAAAAACCAATCGATAGTGTGAAATTACAGAAGAAAATTGATAAAGGTGAGAAACTTGATTTTAATAGACACTAATTTTTTTATTAGCTTATTAGATAAAAAAGATATTCATCACAAAAAAGCTAAAAAATTCTTGAAAAAAATTGAAAATAAGGAAAAAATTGTCACTGATGGTGTTTTATTGGAATCAATAACATTAGCTGGAAGCTTATTTGGGGGAAAAATAGCTACAGCATTATACCATAATATTAAAGATAATTATAATATATATAAAACTTATCATTTATTAGATAAAGGAATGATCACACATTTAAAATATGATGGGAATTTATCATTAGTTGATACCATAATGATTGAAACCATGAAAGAATTAGATATTCATGAAATTTTATCTTTTGATAGTGATTTTGATAATAAAGATAATGTAATTAGAATTCATTAATGTATAACTATACTAAATTTTATTCATTTTATTTATTTTTCATTAACCTTCTATTCATTTTTTTATTAATTTTTTACTATTTTTACTAGTTTTATTAATTTTAATATTTCAATAGTTTTACTAATTTTACTAATATTTATTATTTATTTATTTTCTATTATTTTAGCATCAACAACAATGTGCCATTCTTTTGGACTACTTGATTTTACTTTACGGGTATTTAAAATCTCAACTTTTTTGTTTTGTTTTTTAGCTATTTTATTTATTCTATTAATAGCTGATTCATATCCATCTGAAAACTCATAATAATGAATAATTCCATTATTTTTAGTAAGTAAAATAGCTAAATCTAAAAAATCTTTTGCAGTTCCAGGTAAATTCATAATGATTCTATCAAAATCTATTTGATTTTTTATAAATTTTTCTTTAGCTATTTTGTTTATATCTCCTAAAATAGGATGTATTTTTCCTTTTAATTTATTAAGCTTTATATTATCTTTCATATATTTTATAGCTTCTTCATTAATATCTGAAGCATAAATATCTACTTCATGTTCTCTAGCTATTAAAATTGGGAAGGGTCCAATTCCTGCAAACATATCTAAAATAATTTCTCCATCTTTAACTTCTTTAGCTATTCTTTTTCTTTCAGTAGCTAATCTAGGTGAGAAATAAACTTTTTTAACATCTAACTTAAGTCTAGCTCCATGTTCCTTATGTATTGTTTTTGAAGTGTCTTCTCCAGCTATAAATTCTAATTTTCGTGTTCTTGTTACTCCTTCAACAGCACTTTTTTTCATGAAAATGGCTTTTCTACCTGTAAATGAAAGTGCAGCATTTCCAATAACTTTTTTTTGATTTTCTAAATCTTCAGGTATCTCAAGAATAACTATATCTCCTATGATATCAAAAGAAGTTTTTAAATCTTCAATTTCTTTTTCTGATAATTTTCCTTTAAGTTGTTCACTAAGACTTTTAGGCTTCTTTTTAACTTCTTCTAAATCTTTTTCAACTATCTGGATTTCTATTTGATTATTAGTGTTATTTGATTCTAATTCGCCCCTAATTTTTTTTTCAACATCTGGAATTTTCATTTGATCTATATTGGGATTTATAGCTATGTATCCATAATTATTTTCAGTAAGAATTTTGTAATTTCTAGCTATAATCTCTTTATCTATCAATACTTTACGCACTTCTTCAATATACTTTAATTGTATTTTTATAGCTAGCATTATTATCCCTTATTTAATTAAAAATAATTTTATTTTGTTTTAATGAGTTAATAATTAATCAATTATTAATATTTTTAATATAATTATAAACTTTTAATAGTTAATTTATTTTGATTAATTTATTTTAGTAGTTAATTAATTTTAGTAGTTAATTAATTTTTAATTAATCAATTTTTATTAATCAGTTTTAATTAATTATATTTAATTTATTTTAATTATAATATATATAATAAATAATTATAATAATTAATTTTTTATTATAAAATTTTATTATAATTTTTTATCATAAATTTTTATTATAATTACAAGTTTTATTATAATTACTTATTATAATTACAAATTTTATTATAATTATAATTTTTATTATAATATTTATTAAATACTTAAAAATAGATATTTAATAGATAATTATGTTATTTAATTCAAATTCTACAATTAATTTATTTTATAATTAATTTATTTTAGAACTAATTTATTTTAGAATTAATTTATTTTAGAATTAATTTTATTTAATTAATATTTATGATTAATTTCTATTTATAATATATAAAACAAATTATAACATATAAAAAACAGATAACTTTTATTTAGAATCTATATAAGAGATAATATAATGAAATTGAATGAAAAACAATTAAAATTAGTGAATAATCAAATAACTAGATTAAAAGAAAATAATACTAATGCATTTAATTTTTATAAAAATAAATTAGGAAAAATTAGCTCAATTGAAAATCAAGAAGATTTTGAAAAATTACCTTTTACAGATAAAAATGATTTAAGGGAAGCATATCCTCTTGGTTTACAAGCAGTTTCTGATGAAGAGATTGTTAGGATCCATTCTTCTTCTGGAACAACTGGAACTCCTGTGATAATTCCATATACTGCTAAAGATATTGAAGATTGGGCTATTATGTTTAAAAGATGTTATGAAATGGCAGGAGTGACAAATAAAGATATAATGCATATTACTCCTGGATATGGATTATGGACAGCAGGTATTGGTTTTCAAAACGGGGCTGAGAAATTAGGTGCAATGACTATTCCTATGGGTCCAGGTAACACAGATAAACAGCTAAAAATGATGATTGATTTAAAATCAAGTATTTTATGTGCAACTTCCTCTTATGCTTTACTTTTAGCTGAAGAAATAGCTAAAAGAGGAATTAATGATCAAATTCATCTTAAAAAAGGGATCATTGGTTCTGAAAGATGGGGAGAAAAAATGCGTCATCGTATAGCTAATGAATTAGGAGTTAAACTTTATGATGTATATGGTTTAACTGAAATTTATGGGCCAGGTATTGGTATTAGCTGTGAATATGAGTGTGGAATGCATTTGTGGGATGATTATATTTATTTTGAAATAATCGATCCTAAAACATGTGAAGTTCTTCCAGATGGGGAAATAGGAGAATTAGTTATAACAACTTTAAAAAAAGAAGGTGCTCCTCTTATAAGATATAGAACACATGATCTTACTCGTATTATTCCTGGAGAATGTAAATGTGGGAGTGAATATCCACGAATCGATATTTTAGTTGGTAGAACAGATGATATGGTTAAAGTAAAAGGAGTAAATATTTTTCCTAGTCAAATTGATGAAGTTTTAGCTAAAATAAAAGGTTCTTCTAGTGAATATCAACTAATGATTGACCATTTAAATGAGAGAGATATTTGCACTCTCTTTGTTGAAGTAAAGGATAATTTTAATAAATATGAATTAGAAAGAGAAATTAAACAACAATTCAAATTAGATATAGGAATAACAGTAAATGTTAAACCAGTTGATGTTGGTGATTTGCCACGTAATGAGAAAAAATCAACTAGGATATTCGACAATAGGTATTAATTGTGTTTAATAATTAGCTAATAATTATTAAATAGGTAAGATATTAAAGGTTAATGGAGAGAAAAAATGGAGAATGAAGATGCTTCAATTCATGATTTTGATTTATCTTTAATTTGTGAATATTTCTCAAATTTAGAAAGACAAGGGCCAGGAAGTCCTGAAATGACAATCAAAGCATTGAGTTTTATTGGAAATCTTAATAAAAATTCAAAAATTATAGATATTGGGTGTGGAACTGGTGGGCAAACAATGGTTCTAGGTCAAAATACAATGGGAAATGTTACTGGAATGGATATTTTTCCTGATTTTATAGATATATTCAATAATAATGCTCATAAATTAGGTTTAAATGATAGGGTAAATGGTATTGTAGGTTCAATGGATGATCTTCCATTTCAAAAGGAAGAATTTGATCTTATATGGTCAGAAGGAGCAATTTATAACATTGGCTTTGAACGTGGATTGAAAGAATGGTCAAAATACTTGAAAAAAGGGGGATATGTAGCTGTAACAGATGCAACTTGGTTTACAAATAATCGTCCTTTTGAAATAGAGGATTTTTGGGTATCTGAATATCCTGGAATAACTACAATGTCGGATAATATAGCTATAATGCAAAAATCTGGATATACACCAGTTGCTGCTTTTAGATTACATGAGAATTGTTGGATTGAAAATTATTACAGCCCTCAAATTCAAGTTCAGGAAAAATTTTTACAAAAACACGAGGGAAATAAATTAGTAGAAGAGTTTATATCATGCGAACGTCATGAAGCTAAAATGTATAATAAATATAAAGATTATTATGGTTATGTTTTTTATATTGGTAAGAAAATAGATTAAGTTTAAAAATAGCTAGAATAACATTTAGGATCATATAAAATCATAAAATGTTATATCAATAGCTATAACTTTTGTTTATTTTAGTAATATAATTATTATTTCTAATTATAGTTATTACTTTTATTTCTAGTTATAAAACATAATCTTTATTTTTATTAATAGTTATAATTATTATTTCTAGTTATAAAACATAATCTTTATTTTTATTGATAGTTATAATTATTATTTCTAGTTATAAAACGTAATCTTTATTTTTGATAATCGACATAATTTTTATTTCTGAATTAATCTATCTTTTTTTAAATAAGGAGAAATCATACTTATGATAACAAAAACATTAGCAGAAGAACTTAATATTAAACCATGGCAAACTGAAGCTACAATAAAATTAATAGATGAAGGAAATACAATACCATTTATAGCTAGGTATCGTAAAGAAGCTACTGGTTCTCTTGATGATGAAATACTCAGAAAATTTGGAGAACGGTTAGGATATTTAAGAAATTTAGAGGAAAGAAAAGAACAAATTCTAAATTCAATTAAAGAACAAGGAAAGCTAACTGAAGATCTTAAAATAGCTATAGAAAAGTGTGAAACTCTTGTTGAAGTTGAGGATATATATCGTCCATATAAACCTAAAAAAAGAACAAGGGCTACAATAGCTAAAGAAAAAGGTCTTGAAGGATTAGCTAATCTAATATTAGAACAGACTACAGATGTTCCAATTTCTGAGATAGCTAAAGAATATTTATCAGAAGAAAAAGAAGTTTTTACAATAGAAGAAGCTATTCAAGGTGCAAAAGATATTATAGCTGAAATTATATCTGACAATGCTGATTTTAGAAGATCTATTAGGGGAATTACATTTAAAACTGGAAATTTAGCTATTGGGGCTAAAGATAAAGAAAACTCCTCTGAATATGAAATGTACTATGATTATAATGAAAAATTATCTAATATAGCTATACATAGGATTCTTGCTATTAATCGTGGTGAAAAAGAAAAATTATTAAAAGTTAAAATTGAAGCTCCTGTTGATGATATTATTGAATATTTAAATAGGCATATGCTTATTGATTATTCAAAAGATAATTTTGAAAAGATAGAACCTGAGTATAATGAATTTACTAAAGATTTGATTGAGGAATCAGTATCAGATTCATATAAAAGGCTTATAGCTCCATCTATTGAAAGGGAAATTAGGGCCTCTTTAACAGAAATTGCTGAAGAAAAATCAGTTTTAGTATTTTCAAAGAATCTTGAACAATTGCTTATGCAGGGACCTATTCAAAATAAGGTTGTTCTTGGGTGGGATCCAGCTTTTCGTACAGGTTGTAAATTAGCTGTTATCGATGAATTTGGGAAAGTATTAGATACTGATGTAATATATCCAACTGAACCTCAAAATAAAGTTTCAGAGTCAAAAAACAGAGTTTTAGAACTTATTCGTGAATACGATATTGATATTATAGCTTTAGGAAATGGAACAGCATCAAGAGAATCTGAACAAATAATTGTGGATATAATTAAAGGAACTAATGTTCAATATGTTATAGTGAATGAAGCAGGAGCATCTGTTTATTCTGCCAGTAAATTAGCTACTGAAGAATTTCCAGATTTTAATGTAGGTGAAAGAAGTGCAGTGTCAATAGCTAGACGTTTACAAGATCCTTTAGCAGAACTTGTTAAAATAGATCCAAAATCAATAGGTGTTGGTCAATATCAACATGATATGAATCAGAAGAAATTAGGAGAATCTTTAAAAAGTGTGGTTGAAAAGGCAGTTAATAATGTTGGAGTTGATTTAAATACTGCATCAGTAGCACTTCTTAGCTATGTTTCAGGGGTTAGCTTAGCTGTAGCTAAAAATATAGTTAAATATAGAGAAGAAGAAGGAATTTTCAAAAGTAGAAAAGAACTTCTTAAAGTAGCTAAACTTGGGCCAAAAGCATTTGAACAATGTGCAGGGTTTTTAAAAGTTTACGGTTCAGATAATTTACTTGATATTACAACAGTTCATCCAGAATCATATAAAGCTACTGAAAAGCTAATTAAGAATTTAGGTTATAATCTTAAGGATTTTAAAGCTACAATTCAAAACCTTAAAAAAATCCACTTTGATAAATTAAATAATTTACATGGTAGTGATTTTAAACGATTAGCTACTGATTTAGATATTGGTGATATAACTCTTAGAGATATTGTAAGTGAACTTAAAAAACCAGGAAGAGATCCAAGAGAAGAAATGCCACAACCAATACTTAGAAGCGATACTCTTGAGATAGAGGACCTTGAAGAAGGAATGATTTTAGAAGGAACAGTTAGAAATGTTGTAGATTTCGGTGCTTTTGTTGATATTGGTGTACATCAAGATGGATTAGTTCATATATCTCAATTAGTTGAAAATAAGTTTGTAAATCATCCATTGGATATTGTAAGTGTTGGAGATATAGTTGAAATAAAAGTTATTGATGTTGATGTTGAAAGAAGAAGAATACAATTGAGTATGATAATTTAATTTGTTTAATAATTTTAAAACTTTTATTTATTTTTATAATTATTTTTAAATTATTTTTTAATTATTTTTTTTAATTATTTTTTATATTAATTTTATTTTTAATTATTTTATAACTATTTTAAATTATTTTTTTAATTATTTTTTTTAATTATTTTTTATATTAATTTTATATAATGAAATAAATTTTATCAGTTGAAATAAATTTATTAGTAAATTATAAATTACCTGATAAAATAATTTTACCTAATATTTGTATATTATAAAAAATCAATATAATATCAAGTGATACTATGGGAGAAATAACTAAACTATATAAAGGATATCAAACTGTTGTTCCTTCTCAAATTAGGAAAAAACTTAATATAAATCAAATAGCTTCTTTTGATAATCACTTTGATGGAAAAGAAGGTATTGTTCCAATTTCATTATAAAATTAAATAGAATATAACATTTTAATATAAATCTTGATATACGAATTACTAATGAAATATATCTATTAATAAAATATATCTACTAATAAAATATATCATGAAAATATGGATAATTTTTAGAACTATTCATAGGATTTAGGATTTAATATATATTTATTTTGTTTTTTATTAACTGGGATCTTTTTTAGATATTTTTCTTCTGTAAGTTCTTTTAGATCTCTTGATGCAGTTGGTTTTGAAACTTCAAAAACATCCATAACACTATTAATATTAATAGAGCCACCTTCGTCTTTTAAGAAATTTACAATTTTTTGCTGTCTTTTATTTAGTTTTGAGGTATCTAAATCAATTCTTTTTGAGTTTCTAAATATTACTGTGAAAAAACCAGGACTTTGAACAAATTCAGGTTCTGGAAGATCCTGTTTTCTCATTTTAGCTCTCATTCTTGGAATCCCTGAACCAATAATTTCCATATAACTTGTCATTTGTAAAAGTTCACAAATCTTCTTATTTCTATGGGCTGTTTTTTCACCTAAATCCTCTATTGTTAATGGGTTTGGTAGTTCCCCAGGGCTTGTTATCTCAATTCTATCTGGGAAAATAAAAAATGTTATAGGGGAAGTCCTTATAGTATAATCTCTATGGGCAATTGCATTAACAACAGCTTCCCTAATAGCTTCATAAGGATATTCTGGAATATCTTTCCTTCTAAAACCCTTTATTTCACTTCCTATTCTAGTGTTTCTATGGAAAAAAATTTCAACTTCTTTCAATGCTTGGCATATTGTAGTATTAATGTAATTTTTATCTATAATATCTACCTTTTCATTTGTTTTAAAACTAGCCATTCTAATTTCATTTTGAGAAATGAAAATACTTGGATTGTTAGAGAAAAATAGTATTCCAGTATTAGTCAAATGTTTTTCATTATTTAAAACATGTAATCTATTTAATAAAGTGTTTTTAATGTTAGTTGTAATGTTTCCAATATTTGAGGTATTAGCTATTTTTAAGAAATATTTAACTTTTTCTTGATTAACATCCTTAAAATCTGATTCTAAAACAATTCTTTCATCAAAATCTTTATTTTGAATCAACTCCTTATCAAAAAGAAATTTTTCTAAAGTCCTCTGTATCTTAATTAAAATATTTTCCTGGTTAAACTTATCATAAGTTACTCTATGGACTTTCTCTATGAATTTTAAAGTTTTTTTATCCTTTTTTATTCCTTCTTTAATAAATATGAATGTGTTTTTTCTATTAGATGTTTTCTGAAAAGTGTTAAATTCTTCTTCTGTTGCAGATAATCCATTTTTATTTACTCTTCCATAATCTTCTCCAATAAGACCAATAAATATATCACTTTTTTCAACTTCAGATAAATAGGTCTCTCTTGGAGAGTTACCACCTGCAGGAAGGTTTTCAAAGAGAAATACTTCAAATAATGAACTGTAAATTGGAGTATTTTCAATAAATTGCTTTATTAATAATCTCTCTACTTTAAATTCATTTTGATCACTGCTAAGAAAAATTTTTAATTTACTCATCTTATCAACTTAAATTTTACTCATCTTATAAATTTGAATTGTAATCATATTATCAACTTAAATTTACTCATCTTATAAATTTGAATTGTAATCATATTATCAACTTAAATTTTACTAATTTTATCAATTTAAATCGTAATCATATTATCAACTTAAATCTATTGTTGTTAAAATATATCTAATTTAATTTATTTAAATTTTATGATTATATGAAACAATATAATAAATATGAATTAAAAAATATTTATTTTTTTTAAAAAATTATATATTATTATATAAAAATATAAAAAATATTTAAAATATTTTTATTATATTAATAATTATTTAAAAATTTTTTATTTAACTATATTGTTTCAAAATAAATAATTAATGAAACAATATTGAAACTATAAGAATATATTTAAATAAGATATATTAGAGTTAAAATAAGATATTTAAAATAAAATATATTATAATTAAAAGAATATATATTCAAATAAGATAT
>VSSQ01000283.1_pt1 | contig 49271 bp, 35 predicted proteins | sample 4763081 | NCBI WGS metagenome assembly VSSQ01 (sample SAMN12137344, study PRJNA551015) | bioreactor metagenome | isolation source: SDC9 anaerobic chlorinated ethene degrading culture | place: USA: Knoxville, Tennesee | collected 2015-01-01
CAGACCAGGCAGCCCTGAACACGGCCTTTGCCGCATGGCTTGGCCAGTTTGCAGTGACCGGTGACGGATGTGGAGTAATTATCCCCGATCTGAGCGGTTATACAGCTCCGGTACTTTGCGAAGGTGGTACGGTAACCGTAACCTATGGCATTACAGATCTTTGCAGCAGTGCCGGCATTACGCGCACCTTTACATTATCCGGAGATGCCATACCTCCCGCCATCACCAACACCCCGCCCTCAACCATTGTAGCACCATGCGGTACCCCGTTTGATCTGCTGCCATGGCAACTGCCCGAATGGACGGACAATTGCGGAACGGTAACGGTTATTTCGGATGTGACTGATCCTGCGGCAACTGCTCCATTGCCTGCTACATATACAAGAACATGGGCTGTTACAGACGCCTGCGGTAATCCCGCATCCTTCACACAAACTATTCAGGTTCCGAAGTGTGAGGAGGAATACTGCACCGTGACTCAGTTTACACTTGGCAGCTCTACCGCTTCATTCTGCGATGGAACCAGTTCATACGATCTGATGGAATCCCTGTTGCAGGAACATGGACCGCTGGTAGTGGGTCTTCCTGCCAATAACCGCTCATTTACCGTACCGGTGGCTGGCGGTGCCCAGTGTATTATTGACCGTTTCCCCAGCTGGAACAATGCCTTTGTTCTTACCGGCAATTACAGTTGCGGCAATTTCGGAGATCTGTTACAGCCTGATGGCAGGTTTAACAATACCCTGCTGGTTGAGGCCATTACAATGCAGTTTAACCTTTGGCTGACTCCCGCGCTGGGCGACTTATTGCTGGAGAATTCCGCATTCTATATCAGATCTGCTTCCGGTTGCGGAGGTGAAGATGATTATCCGCTGGATGATTCAACCTATTACGAAATTCATCCTTCGGTGTATAATTACCTCGGACCTGATCCCACAGTACAGGATCTTCTTGATCTGGCCAACCTCGCATTGGGTACTCCGGTAATTCCCGGCCCGAATGCACCAACCAAGGCTCAGATCAAGTATGCGCTGAAGTACATCAACGAGGCATTTGAGAATTGCGGATTTATCTACTTCGTACCTCCTTTGTCCAATAAGATTGAACTGGCCAAAACCGGTACGATCATTGACAATGAGCCGTTTGGTGTGCATAATGCAGGAGATCAGGTATCGTACCAGTTTGCAGTTTCCAATATCGGCAACCTGACCTTTTCCAGCGTTTACATCAACGATCCGATGATTGCAGTAAACGGCGGCCCCATCATTAATCTGGCTCCGGGTGCTACAGATAACACAACATTCTCAGGTGTTTATACCATAACTCAGGAGGATATTGATGCAGGATCGCTCACCAATACCGCGACGGTGATTGGTCTGGCCGGTGTCAATGCATATTATGATACCGATGACGACGTTCAGACATTTACCCGGGCTCCTTCAATTGGTCTGGTTAAATCAGGAACCTTCGTGGATAACTTCCCCATGGGTATTTACAATGCCGGAGATCAGATCACTTATACATTTGATATTACCAATACCGGCAATGTAACGCTCACGGATATTGTGCTGAGTGATCCATTGGCGAACCTCAGCGGCAATGCTATCGCTCTCCTTTCTCCGGGAATGACCAACAGCAGTGCCTATACGGCCGTGTACACCCTGACGGAAACGGATATTGCAGCCGGGTCGTTCACCAATACCGCGTTCGTAACCGGATTTTTCGGTACAACGCCTGTGACAGCCTCAGCCGAAGATACCCAATCCTGGAGCCAGCCTCCGATGATTGAGGTATGTACACTGACGGAGGAAGCATACAGCGATCAGTATGGTGACTTCTGCAACGGACAGACCATTTACGATCTTATCGAATCGCTGATGTACCCGGATGATCCGCTGTTGCTAGGTTTACCTGCCAACAACCGCACCTTCAGTGTTCCGGTGGATGGCGGCGCCCAGTGTATTATAGACATATTGCCGGGTGAAGGATTTGCCAATAAACTGACCGGCAACTGGAGTTGTGGAAACTTTGGCTATCTGCTCAACAATGATGGTAAGCTCTACAACACGCTGCTTTCGCAGATGATAGCCCTGGAGTTGAATATGCGGTTGTCGCCGGGTCTGGCCGATGTAGTGCTTACCAGTCCTGAATTCTACACCCGGGCTTCATCGGCCTGTGGAGGCGGCACTTCCAACGGAAGCTATCCGCTGGACGATTCATTACATTTCGTTATTCCTTATTCGGTATATCTCTATCTTGGAATCAACCCGACCATTCAGGATGTTTATGATCTGGCCAATTCGGCACTGGGTGGTGTGGCACCTCCTCCGAACCTGGGGCCAACCCTCAGCGATATCAGGGATGCCGTGCAGGTGATTAACCAGGCATTTGAGGATTGCCGATTTATCTTCTTCATTCCCAAGCCCAAGTCCTCACTGGTACTTCCGTTAGGGAAAGAATTGCCTGTGGGCATTGAATTAAAGGTTGCGCCCAATCCTTTCCGTTCATTCACAGAGGTTTCCTTCAGTGTTGACAAAGCCACCAGGGTTCAGGCCCAGCTTTACGATATGCAGGGAAATCTGGTAAAGAATCTCTTCGAAGGAAATATGGAAGCAGGACAGGAGCGCACCGAAGTTTACAATGTCAGCAGGAATGAAAGCTTTGCTGTGTTGATTTGTGTAATCCGCACCCCGACAGCCATCAGGGTACAACGGATTATCAGGGCTCACTAGCAATGTGGTTATAATTTGAGTTCAGGCAGGCCTCCGGATTTTCAGGAGGCCTGTTTGATTATGTTGATCCGGAGCAAGTATTTGACAAAGTTTTATTCTGGTTGTTGTCATTGTAAATCAATAGTTTTGACTTGAACGGCTTCTCATTGATTAGTCAGGGATAAAAAAAGACCGCATCAGTAAAGGTGCGGTCTCTTTTGTGGGATGTACTGGACTCGAACCAGTGACCCCCGCCCTGTCAAGGCGATGCTCTGAACCAACTGAGCTAACATCCCGGAGGGGTGCAAAATTAATAATTTTTGCTGAAATCAATCCAATCAAGGAAATTTTTCTTTTCAGCCAGTGACTTTTTATGTATTCCCATGGTCCGGTCAGCATCTTTCAGGGTACGGGCCGGTTTCTGATGCGCTCACGGATCTTTATCATTGCCGGGTTTTCCTACTTTTCCGGGTCAGGGTATGGCAAGGAATTTACACACAGGAATAGAAAGATTTACCCGTTCAGCAGCTTTTTTGAGGGCAGGATTTCGCCATGTCGGGCAGGCTGGTTACCTTTGGCGCTTCAATCCTGTCATTTTCCGCACTTTGCGTGATAAAAACTCTGGATGGGATTTGCAAACACTAATTCTGCTGATTATGAAAAAGTTACTGTCTGTTATCTGGTTATTTACCCTGATCATATTTGACCCGGGTCAGCTCTCTGCTCAGACCGGTCAAAAGGCTTTCACCCTGGAGGATCTGATGAAAAAGCGGATTTTCGCTTCTTCTTCCGTGCAGGGAGTCCGTTCGATGAACGACGGGCTGCACTATACCACCCTGACTGACAATAACCGTAAACTGGTGAAATCGAGTTATAAAACAGGGGAGGTGGTTTCCGTAATTCTCGACCTGGAGAAGAGTGAGGATCCGGGGGTAAAAATGATTGTTGATTACGAATTCAGTGCCGATGAAAAACGGATACTGATTCAGGCGGATTATGAACCGCTTTACCGCAGGTCTTTTAAGGCTCATTACTACATCTTCGACATTGTTGCTGCAAAATTTACCCCTTTGTCCCGCTACGGCATGCAGCAATTGGCTACTTTCTCGCCCGATGGCACTAAGGTTGCCTTTGTGCGCGACAACAATATCTTTATTACCGATCTTGCAACAGGGGAGGAGAAGCAGATTACCGCTGACGGAAAATTTAATGAGATTATCAACGGAGCCCCTGACTGGGTCTATGAGGAAGAGTTTGAATTCAACAAGGCATTTGACTGGTCGCCCGATGGCAAACGGCTGGCTTACATGAAATTTGATGAGCGCGCCGTGAAAATGTTCAACATGACCTTGTTTCAGGGTCAGAAGCCTGCATTGGACGAAAATGCCCTGTATCCTGCGAATAGTCAGTTCAAGTACCCCAAGGCAGGAGAAGATAACTCGAAGGTAAGTGTGCTGGTGTACAGCCTTGAAAGCGGGAACACCCTCAGGATAAATACAGGACATGAAACCGATCAGTATATCCCGCGCATAAGGTTTACCACGGATCCCTCCGTTCTGGCTGTGCTGAGGCTGAACCGGCTACAGAACAAACTGGAGGTGCTGAAGGTAAATGCCCTGAACGGCGCTTCATCTGTAATGTATATCGAGGAGAATGAAAAATACATTGATGAAGGAAACTTTGATAACCTCCGCTTTCTGCCCGATGGCAGGCACTTTGTCATTACCAGCGAACATGACGGATGGTCGCATCTTTATCTTTTTACCATCGAAGGAGTTATGGTAAGACAACTGACCAAAGGGAACTTTGATGTTACCGGATTTTACGGATACGATCCTTTGAAAAAGCTGTTTTACTATCAGGCTGCCGCTGTATCACCCATGCAGCGCGAGATATACTCTGTAAGCCTCGACGGGAAGAAAACCAACCGGCTAACAACCCTGGCAGGTACCAATAGCGCTGCATTCAGTGCCACCTTCAGGTATTACATCAATACTTATTCATCGGTAACAACACCGCCGGTTTATACCCTGCATGAAGCCGGCGGAAAAAAGATCAGGGTGTTGGAAGAAAACGCAGCGCTCAGGACAAAGCTGGATGAATACAAGCCTTCGCTCAGGAAGTTTTTTAGCTTCACCACACCTGATAATGTCACACTGAATGGCTGGGTAATTTATCCGCCGCAGTTTGACAGCACCAGGAAGTATCCTGTGCTGATGAATCAATACAGCGGACCGAATTCGCAGGAGGTCACTGACCGCTGGTCGTTTGGTTTCGATGAGTACATTGCACAGCAGGGCTATGTTGTTATGTGTGTGGATCCGCGAGGCACAGGCGGCAGGGGAGAGGATTTCAGGAAAGTAACCTACATGCGGCTGGGGAAGTATGAAACCCTCGATCAGATTGCAGCAGCAAACTATGCCGCTACGCTGCCATACGTTGACGGTTCAAGGATTGGCATCTGGGGATGGAGTTACGGCGGATTTATCTCTTCTTCATGTATGGTAAAAGGCAACGGGGCATTCAGGGTAGGCATAGCCGTGGCGCCTGTAACCAACTGGCGGTACTATGATAATATATACACCGAAAGGTTTATGCGTAAGCCACAGGGTAATCCGGATGGCTATGATCAGAATTCGCCGCTTTTCTTTGCCGGCGACCTGCAGGGTAAGTTACTGCTGGTGCATGGTACTGCCGATGACAATGTGCATGTGCAGAATACGCTCGAATTTGCCGAGAGGCTGGTGCAGGAGGGCAAACAGTTTGATATGATGCTCTACACTAACCGCAATCACGGCATCTACGGGGGCAACACCCGCATGCACCTGTTTACCCTGATTGAGAGCTATCTGAAAGAAAATCTCTGAAAAAAAATGAGTTATAGTTTTGATATTTCTCAGAATTGTTCTATTTTTGCACCTCTTTTAAGAAATTATTTTTTCACCATTAACAGAAAGAGAGCGTATTCGCATGATTATCGTACCCGTTAAAGAAGGCGAAAACATTGACAGGGCCTTAAAGAAACTGAAGAGAAAGTTTGAAAAAACCGGTGTAGTTAAAGAACTGCGTGAAAGGCAGAAATTTACCAAACCTTCAGTGAAGAATCGCGAGCAGCGCCTGCACGCTATCTACGTGCAGCAGCTTCAGCAGGCACAGGATCAGTAGGCCGCCTTATTTAAGTGCGATTTAAGGAAGAAAATTTTGATTTCCGGTAATAATGTCTTATTTTAGACGTTGTAATTAAGGAAACAAAGTTTTCTTCTTTTTTTGTTCATGATAAGAGATTCATTCTACGACTATTTACTACTCGTTAAACGCTATTCGCTGCATACGCTGAATGCATACAAAACCGACCTGCTTCAGTTTCAGGAATATTGTGACAATTCCTATAATCTGACTGACGACGCTCAGGTTACTTACCCCATTGTCCGTTCATGGTTGGCATCACTTGTCGATTCGGGGCTTTCTGCACGCAGCATCAACCGTAAACTGTCATCCCTCAAGGTTTATTTTCGTTACCTGCTGAAGGAAGGGTTCATCAGCGAGAATCCCCTGCTTAGGGCAACTTCGCTTGGAATGCCTTCGAGGTTGCCGGTTTTTGTTTCCAGGAATGAAATGGCCGCAGTACTGAATGAGAAAAATGAGAATACTTCTTTCAAAGAGCGGCGTGATATGCTGATCGTTGAAATACTATATTGTACCGGGATAAGGCTTTCGGAGCTGATTAACCTCAGAATCAATGATCTGGATCATGCAGCAGCAACAATTAAGGTAACGGGTAAGCGTAACAAGCAGCGGATAATTCCCGTTACACCATCACTTATAGCCTTGATTGATGAGTACATCAGATTGCGTTCCGCAGTTGCCAGTCCGGGAGTTTCAGAAATAGTCGTGACCGATCAGGGAAAAAAGGCTTATCCGGTGTTTATCTACAGAAAAGTGGGCCGGGCACTGGAAGCCGCCGGTGTAAAAGGGCGCAGAAGTCCCCATGTGCTTAGGCATACCTTTGCCACACACATGCTCAATGAAGGTGCTGACCTCAATGCCATCAAGGAACTTCTTGGCCATTCAAGTCTGGCGGCAACACAGGTTTACACCCATATTAGTATTGAAAAGCTCAAATCTATATACAAACTCGCCCATCCAAGGGCATAAAAAAAAGGAGGTTATCATGAAGGTAAGTATCAATGCCGTCAAATTCAAAGCTGATAAAAAGCTTGAGGAATTTATTAACGATAAGGTAGAAAAACTTTCAGGCGTTTACGACGGAATCATCGGAAGTGAGGTAATCCTTAAGCTTGGTAATGTGGAAACCCCCGATAATAAAATAGCCGAAATCAGGTTGCAGATCAAGGGTAATGATCTGTTTGCCAAGAAGCAAAGCAAAACCTTTGAGGAAGCGACAGATACTGCCGTGGATGCGTTGCGCAAGCAACTGGATAAGCACAAAGGTAAATTTCAAAAATAATTTTGAAGCTTAAGCGAAAAAAAATCGCAAAGTATTTGTTCGTGTCAAAATAGTTCCTATTTTTGCAGTCCTTTTTGAAAAGAAGGACTGCTTTTTTTTAAAAGCCTGGATAAGTTCATCGAAAGCCGCAGCATTCAAAGGATTTGCAATAGCAAGTTATCTTTTTAATGCATGAAGGGAGATCAGAGCACAAGCAGAAGTCTTGTCTTTTCATTGACATCATGCCGATGTAGCTCAGTTGGCCAGAGCAGCTGATTTGTAATCAGCTGGTCGGGGGTTCGAATCCCTCCATCGGCTCAGTTCTTTATATTGTGAAATTAATCGGGGAGATACCAGAGCGGTCAAATGGGGCAGACTGTAAATCTGTTGGCTAAGCCTTCGGAGGTTCGAATCCTCCTCTCCCCACATTAATTTAAGCATCCTGTTTTGATCAGGGTGCATATTGCGGAAGTAGCTCATTTGGTAGAGCGATAGCCTTCCAAGCTATAGGTGGCGGGTTCGAGCCCCGTCTTCCGCTCAATGAATAAAACTGTCGGGCTGTAATGATCATTCAGTCCGGCTTTTAAGCCGATGTAGCTCAGTGGTAGAGCACTTCCTTGGTAAGGAAGGGGTCACGAGTTCAAATCTCGTCATTGGCTCTGATTTAGTTTACTGAACGTAAGTTTTCATTAATTTACAATTAACAACAATTATTTAATATGGCAAAAGAAAAATTCGATCGTTCCAAACCGCACGTTAATGTTGGTACCATCGGTCACGTTGACCACGGTAAAACTACCTTAACCGCTGCTATTACCCTCATCCTTGCTGATGCCGGGTTATCGGAATACCGGTCATTCGATTCAATTGACAATGCTCCGGAAGAAAAAGAAAGGGGTATTACTATTAATACTGCCCACATTGAGTATCAGACCGCAAACCGCCACTATGCGCATGTTGACTGTCCCGGACACGCCGACTACGTAAAGAACATGGTTACCGGTGCTGCCCAGATGGACGGCGCTATCCTGGTGGTTGCAGCAACTGACGGTCCCATGCCCCAGACCCGTGAGCACATCCTGCTTGCCCGTCAGGTAGGTGTTCCCCGCCTGGTTGTTTTCATGAACAAGGTTGACCTTGTTGACGACCCTGAACTTCTTGAACTTGTTGAGATGGAAATTCGCGACCTGCTCACTTTCTACGGTTTTGATGGTGACAACACACCGGTTATCCGTGGTTCAGCACTTGGCGGATTGAACAAGGAGCCCAAATGGGTTGAAAAAGTAATGGAACTGATGGAAGCCGTTGATACATGGATTCCGCTGCCTCCGCGTGATGTTGACAAGCCTTTCCTCATGCCTATCGAGGACGTGTTCTCCATTACCGGTCGTGGTACCGTTGCTACCGGCCGTATTGAAACCGGCGTTATCCACACTGGTGACCCCGTAGAAATTATCGGTCTTGATGCTGACAAACTGAAATCAGTTGTAACCGGAGTTGAAATGTTCCGTAAGATCCTCGACACAGGGGAAGCCGGAGACAACGCTGGTCTGCTCCTTCGTGGTATTGACAAGGATGAGATCCGTCGTGGTATGGTTATCGCAAAACCCGGTTCAATTACCCCTCATAAGGAATTTAAGGGTGAAGTTTATATCCTGAAGAAAGAAGAAGGTGGTCGTCACACTCCTTTCCACAACAGGTATCGCCCCCAGTTCTATTTCAGGACTACTGATGTTACCGGTGAAGTTCATCTTCCCGAAGGCGTTGAAATGGTTATGCCTGGTGACAACCTCTCTGTTGTTGTTAAGCTGATCGCTCCCATCGCTATGGCTAAAAACCTGCGTTTTGCTATCCGTGAAGGTGGACGTACCGTAGGTGCAGGTCAGGTAACTGAAATTCTTGACTAATAAGCTAAATCTGAGATAAAGGTATTCCGGCAGCGGAGTGCCTTTATCTCTGCCATATTAAATAATAACAATTGGCGGAGATAAATCTCTGAGAGGAAATTTACTCAAACGGGTGTAGCTCAATTGGTAGAGTAGCGGTCTCCAAAACCGTTGGTTGGGAGTTCGAGTCTCTCCACCCGTGCAAAAACAATACTGGTTAAATGGCAAAGACAAAGATTCAGGAATACATCAACGAAAGTTACGATGAGTTGGTGCACAAAACTTCCTGGCCCAGCTGGAGTGAGCTCCAGAACAGTGCAGTAGTAGTATCCATCGCTTCCCTTATAATCGCGTTAGTCGTTTATTTGATGGATATGTCTTTCCAAACTATCCTGAAACAGTTCTACCTGCTGTTTTAGTTAGTTAACCTCTTTCTTCTACTTTACAATATCAGTTATTTGATATTCAATCTTATCAATTACGTCATTCTGTATGGGTGAACAAATTAAAAAGTGGTACGTCATCCGGGCCATCAGCGGGAATGAGAAAAAGGTAAAGCAATACCTTGAAAGTGAAATCAATCGCCTTGGTTTAAGTGACTTTATTACGCAGGTTCTTATCCCTACAGAAAAAGTTTATCAGGTACGTAAAGGTAAGAAAATCAGCAAGGAACGGAATTACCTTCCGGGTTATGTGCTGATTGAAGCGATCTTAACTGGTGAAATTCCGCACATAATTAAAAATGTGCCCGGAGTTTTAGGCTTCCTTGGATCTAAAGGTGAACCCGTTCCCCTCAGGCCTGCGGAAGTTAATCGCATACTGGGTAAAGTCGATGAATTAACCGAACAGGGCGAAGAAGTCAGTGTTCCGTTTATCGTCGGCGAGACCGTAACCGTAATCGACGGACCTTTCAACAGCTTCACCGGGATTATCGAAGAGATAAACGAAGAGAAGAAAAAGTTGAAGGTAATGGTCAAGATTTTTGGCCGCAAAACTCCGCTCGAGTTGGGCTTTATGCAGGTAGAGAAAGATTGACGAACGGGAAAGTGTAGTCAATTCACTCACTAAGTTTACACAAATGGCAAAAGAAGTAAGCGGTTTAATCAAACTGCAGATAAAAGGTGGAGCAGCCAATCCTTCCCCACCAGTAGGGCCTGCATTGGGTTCTAAGGGTGTGAACATTATGGAGTTCTGCAAGCAGTTCAATGCGCGTACCCAGGATCAGGCTGGCAAGGTTCTTCCGGTAATTATCACCGTTTATAAGGACAAGTCTTTTGATTTTATCATCAAAACCCCGCCGGTTGCAGTGCAGTTGTTAGAAGCAACCAAACTGAAAAGCGGATCCGCTGAACCTAACCGTAAAAAGGTGGGCTCAGTTTCATGGGATCAGGTTCAGGCTATTGCTGAAATTAAAATGGCCGACCTGAACGCCTTTACTATTGAATCTGCGATGCGGATGGTTGCCGGAACAGCAAGAAGCATGGGAATTACCGTAACCGGTAACCCGCCTTTTGCTAATGACTGATCAAGTAGTTCTACCATTGGTTGGAATTACGAACGTTTAAACAATTCATAACAAAGGCGCGAAATGGCTAAATTGACAAAAAAAAGGAAAGAGGCTCTGGCTAAGTTCGATAAGAGCGCGACCTACTCCCTGAATGATGCCATAAAAATCGTTAAGCAGACTTCCAGTACGAAGTTCGACAGTTCGGTTGACATTGATGTCAGACTGGGTGTTGACCCCCGTAAGGCCAATCAGATGGTCAGGGGTACTGTAATGCTGCCACACGGTACCGGTAAAACTGTAAGGGTATTGGTATTGTGCACCCCGGATAAGGAAGATGAAGCCAAAGCTGCCGGTGCTGATTTTTATGGACTGGATGAGTATATCCAGAAAATCAAAGAGGGTTGGACCGACGTGGATGTAATCATCACCATGCCCAGCGTAATGCCTAAGGTTGGTGCACTCGGTAAAATACTGGGTCCCCGAGGACTTATGCCTAACCCGAAAACCGGAACAGTTACCATGGAAGTGGGAAAAGCCGTTCAGGAAGCTAAAGCAGGTAAAATTGATTTTAAAGTTGACAAATTCGGAATCATTCACGCAGCTATCGGTAAAGCATCTTTCGATGAGGTGCAGTTACTCGAAAATGCGAAGGAACTGCTTCACACCATCGTGAAACTGAAACCTTCTGCTGCCAAAGGCACTTACATGAAGTCATTGTTCATGTCAAGTACCATGGGCCCGGGTATACGTGTTGATCAAAAATCATTCACCGTGTAAGTTAATCTGTTGAACTTTCCTCGTAAACCGAAAGAAAATCATGAGAAAAGAAGAAAAGAGTCAACTTATTGACACCCTGACCGAGCAGCTAAGCAACAGCAATAACATTTACATTACTGATATCTCCAACCTCAACGTTGAAGTTACCAGTAAGTTGAGAAGGTTATGCTTCAAGAAGGACGTCAAGTTGATCGTTGTTAAAAATACATTGTTACGTAAGGCAATGGAGCGTTCCGGAAAGGACTTCTCACCGCTTTACGGCGCACTGAAGGGTGCTACTTCCATCATGTTATCGGAAGTAAACAATGGACCGGCCAAGTTGATCAAGGAGTTCCGAAAAACAAGCGACAAGCCTATACTTAAGGGTGCTTATGTAGAGGAAATGTCGTTTATGGGCGACCATAGCCTTGATATGCTTGTCAACATCAAATCCAAGAACGAACTTATCGCCGATATTATCCTGGCCCTCAAGTCACCTGCAATCAATGTGGTTTCAGCACTTCAATCGGGCGGTCATAAATTGAGCGGAGTTCTGAAAACCCTCTCTGAGCGGTAAAATACAACAGCTTCATTAGGAAGCCCCGGAAAACAAATCAATTTTCATTGTAAAACAATTAAAACAACAATAAAATGGCAGACTTAAAAGCTTTCGCAGAACAATTGGTTAACCTGACTGTTAAGGAAGTTAACGAATTAGCCCAGATTCTCAAAGATGAATATGGCATTGAGCCCGCAGCAGCAGCTCCCGTAATGATGGCAGGTGGTGCAGGGGCAGGAGAAGCCGCAGCAGTTGAAGAGAAAACTCAATTCGACGTTATTCTGAAGGCAGCAGGGCAGGCTAAACTTGCTGTTGTCAAGCTTGTAAAAGAACTCACCAGCCTTGGACTGAAAGAAGCTAAAGAACTGGTTGACGCTGCTCCCAAAGCAATCAAGGAAGGCGTTACCAAGGATGAAGCTGAAGCACTGAAAAAACAACTTGAAGAAGCTGGTGCAGAGGTTGAAGTAAAATAAGTAGATGAGATTATTTTGCAATTATACATGCAGATTCTGTTCCTATGCGTATGTGTAGGTTCAGAGTCTGCTGTTTCCCGATTATGCTGATCGGGATTAATTGTTTAAATTCTTAAGAGTTCTTACTTTAAATTTTACCACCTTGGCTTCAAAAAAAATTGATAGAATTAGTTTTGCAACCTCAAAGGTTCAAGCCGAATATCCTGATTTCCTTGATATACAGATCAAGTCATTTCAGGATTTTTTCCAATTGGAAACCAACCCCGAAAACAGGGCTTCGGAAGGCTTGTATAAGGTATTTGCAGAAAATTTCCCGATCACTGACGCAAGGAACAATTTCGTGCTGGAGTTCCTCGATTACTTCATTGATCCGCCCCGTTATTCAATAGAGGAATGTATTGAAAGGGGATTGACCTATAGTATCCCACTGAAGGCCAAGCTGAAACTTTATTGTACCGATCCGGAGCACGAAGATTTTGAGACAATCATCCAGGATGTTTATCTTGGAATGATTCCTTACATGACCCCTAAAGGTACTTTTGTGATCAATGGTGCCGAAAGGGTTGTTGTATCACAGTTGCACCGCTCGCCCGGCGTTTTCTTCGGAACCAGCTACCATGCCAATGGATCGCAGCTTTTCTCAGCCCGGATCATTCCTTTCAAGGGATCATGGATGGAATTCACTACGGACATTAACAACGTGATGTATGCATACATCGACAGGAAGAAAAAACTGCCCGTAACCACGTTGCTCAGAGCTATCGGTTATGAAACAGATAAGGATATCCTTGAAATCTTTAACCTAGCAGAAGAAGTTAAAGTTTCAAAAGCAGGTCTGAAAAAAGTAGTCGGTTCACGCCTTGCCGCCAGGGTGCTTAAAAACTGGATTGAAGATTTTGTGGATGAGGACACCGGAGAGGTTGTTTCCATTGAACGGACCGAAGTTATCATCGACCGTGAGACCGTAATTGAAAACCATCACATTGACCTCATCGTTGAATCCGGAGCAAAAACCGTGTTGCTCCATCGCGATGATCCCGATAATATTGATTATTCGATTATATTCAATACCCTGCAAAAGGATACTGCCAATTCCGAAAAGGAAGCCGTGGAATTTATTTACAGGCAACTCCGTAACGCCGAACCCCCTGATGAGGAAACGGCAAGGGGTATTATTGAAAAACTCTTCTTCTCCGATAAGCGCTACGACCTCGGAGATGTCGGACGTTACAGAATTAATAAAAAACTGAACCTAGATATCCCTATTGAAACAAAGGTTCTTACCAAAGAGGATATCATCTCCATTATAAAGTACCTCATTGGTCTGATTAACCTCCGCACAGAGGTTGATGACATCGACCATCTGAGTAACCGCAGAATCCGTACCGTTGGCGAGCAGCTTTACAACCAGTTTGGTGTAGGCCTTGCCCGTATGGCCCGTACCATTCGTGAAAGGATGAACGTTCGTGACAATGAAGTGTTTACGCCGACCGATCTTATCAATGCGAAAACCCTCTCCTCTGTCATCAATTCGTTCTTCGGTACGAATCAGCTGTCACAGTTCATGGATCAGACCAATCCACTGGCAGAACTTACCCACAAGCGAAGGGTATCTGCACTGGGTCCGGGAGGTTTATCTCGCGAACGTGCCGGTTTCGAGGTCCGCGACGTGCATTATACCCATTATGGTCGTCTGTGTACCATTGAAACACCTGAAGGTCCGAATATCGGCCTTATATCTTCTCTCTGTGTTTATGCCAAAATCAACAGGCTCGGATTTATCGAAACACCTTATAAACGTGTTGTGAACGGTAAGGTTGAAGTAAATGAAGATCCGGTTTACCTGAGTGCTGAAGAAGAGGAAAACAAAGTAATTGCCCAGGCTACCACGCCTTTTGACGATTCAGGCAATTTCATGAATGAGCGCATTAAGGTTCGTTACCTGGCCGATTATCCCATTGTTGAAAAAGAGAATGTTGACCTTATCGATATTGCACCCAACCAGATTGCTTCGATCGCGGCTTCACTGATCCCGTTCCTCGAGCATGACGACGCCAACCGCGCGCTTATGGGTTCAAACATGATGCGCCAGGCCGTTCCGCTGCTTAATCCTGAAGCCCCTATTGTAGGTACAGGCATTGAGCGCAATGTTGCCTTCGATTCCCGTGTGCTCGTCAATGCTGAAAGTGACGGACTGGTCGAATTTGTGGATGCGACTGAAATAGTTATCCGGCATACCAGGCTTGAAGAAGAGAAACTCGTTAGTTTTGACGATGATGTAAAACATTACAGACTTACCAAGTTCTCGAGAACCAATCAGAACACCTGTATGAACCTCCGCCCGGTGGTGCGTAAAGGTGACCGGGTGAAAAAAGGTCAGGTTCTCTGCGAAGGATATGCAACCAGCAAGGGTGATCTCGCGCTCGGACGTAACCTCATGGTGGCTTTCATGCCCTGGAAGGGTTATAACTTTGAGGATGCTATTGTAATCTCTGAAAAGGTTGTTAAGGAGGATATTTTCACCTCTATCCATATCGAGGAATTTGTACTGGAAGTTCGTGACACCAAACGTGGTGTTGAGGAACTGACCAATGACATTCCGAATGTAAGCACAGAAGCCACTAAGGACCTTGACGAAAACGGATTGATCCGCATCGGTGCCGAAGTAAATGAAGGCGATATTCTTATCGGAAAAATCACCCCTAAAGGTGAAAGCGATCCCACCCCGGAAGAAAAACTCCTCAGGGCAATTTTTGGTGACAAGGCCGGAGATGTGAAGGATGCCTCACTTAAAGCGCCACCTTCGATGAAGGGTGTGGTAGTTGATAAAAAGCTCTTTTCGCGCATGATCAAGGACCGCAAGGTGAAAGCCAAAGAAAAGGACATGGTGAAGGTGCTTGATGATGAATTTGCAAAGCATTCGCAGGAACTGAAAACCAAACTTGTTGATAAGCTTACAGTGCTGGTTTCAGGGAAAACTTCTCAAGGTGTCTACAATAATTTCAAGGAGGAGATTGTACCTAAAAAGATCAAATTCACCCAAAAAATGTTGATGGGTATTGATTACCTGAGTGTTAACCCTGGTAAGTGGACAACAGATAAGGATGTAAACGAACTGGTAAAAACGCTGATCAATAACTACATCATTAAGTACAAGGAGATCCTTGGTGTTTATAACCGCAGAAAGTTTGTTGCTACTGTCGGTGATGACCTGCCAAACGGCATTGTTCAAATGGCCAAGGTATATGTTGCCAAGAAACGCAAACTGAAGGTGGGCGATAAAATGGCAGGCCGTCACGGTAACAAGGGTATTGTTGCCCGTATCGTTCGCGAAGAGGATATGCCTTTCCTTCCTGACGGAACACCGGTAGATATAGTTCTGAATCCTTTGGGAGTGCCATCACGTATGAACCTTGGACAGATTTATGAAACCGTGTTGGGCTGGGCAGGTAAAAAGCTGGGACTGCATTTTGCCACTCCGATTTTTGACGGTGCCACTGATGAGCAGATCAATGAGTATATGCGTCAGGCAGGTCTTCCGGAGAACGGCAGGGTTTACCTTTACGACGGAGGTACCGGTGAACGTTTCCACCAGCCTGCTACCGTAGGTTACATATACATGCTTAAACTTCACCACATGGTGGATGACAAGATGCACGCCCGTTCTATCGGACCTTACTCCCTCATTACGCAGCAGCCTCTCGGAGGTAAAGCTCAGTTCGGGGGGCAGCGTTTCGGAGAAATGGAGGTCTGGGCACTTGAAGCATTCGGTGCATCCCATATTCTGCAGGAAATCCTTACCGTGAAATCAGATGATGTAATGGGCAGGGCCAAGGCTTATGAGGCGCTTGTAAAAGGAGATAACATGCCGATCCCGGGTATCCCGGAATCGTTTAATGTGCTTGTGCATGAGCTCAGGGGTCTCGGACTTAACATCTCTTTCGATTAATATTTACGGAAGTGTCTGCCATTTTGCATGATTTGCTAAATGGCAGACATTTACCGCTTGTTTGTTTTTTACTCTTTCATACCTTATCAAACAGCATATGGCTTTCAGAAAAGACAGCACCATTTCCAGCAATTTTTCCAAGATTACCATCAGCCTGGCTTCACCGGAAATGATCCTCGAACGCTCGAGCGGTGAAGTGCTGAAGCCCGAAACGATTAATTACCGCACCTATAAACCCGAACGCGATGGTTTATTCTGCGAAAGGATTTTTGGCCCGGTGAAGGATTGGGAATGTCATTGCGGAAAATATAAAAGGATACGCTACAAGGGGATCGTTTGTGACCGCTGTGGCGTTGAAGTTACAGAAAAGAAAGTGCGCCGTGAACGTATGGGCCACATTCAGCTTGTAGTTCCGGTTGCACATATCTGGTTTTTCAGGTCATTACCCAACAAAATCGGCGCATTGCTTAACCTGAATACCAAAAGACTTGATTCAATCATCTATTACGAACGGTATGTTGTTGTTCAGCCGGGAGTTATGGATGGGGTGATGCTCAAGGAAGATGTTAAGGTCGAAAAGCTTGCCCTGCTTACCGAAGAGCAGTATTTCGAAGTGCTTGATTCACTTCCGAAGGAGAACCAGTATCTTGATGACAGCGATCCAAACAAATTTGTTGCTAAAATGGGTGCTGAGGCATTGTTTGAACTGCTGAAGAACCTGGACCTTGATTTCGAATCGTACGAACTCAGGCACAAGGCAAATAATGAGACTTCGCAGCAGCGTAAGGCTGACGCGCTGAAACGCCTTCAGGTATTTGAGGCTTTCCGCGATGCCCAGACACGTATTGAAAACCGTCCTGAATGGATGATCGTGAAGGTGGTTCCTGTGATTCCGCCTGAACTGCGCCCGCTGGTGCCCCTGGATGGCGGACGATTTGCCACCAGCGACCTGAATGACCTCTATCGCAGGGTGATTATCCGTAATAACCGGCTTAAGAGGCTTATTGAGATCAAGGCTCCCGATGTGATCATGCGCAATGAAAAGCGTATGCTCCAGGAAGCCGTTGATTCTTTGTTTGATAATTCACGCAAGGCTAATTCAGTTAAGACCGAATCGAACCGTGCCCTGAAATCGCTCAGCGACAGCCTGAAAGGCAAGCAGGGTCGTTTCCGTCAGAACCTGCTCGGTAAACGTGTTGACTACTCCGGCCGTTCGGTGATCGTTGTTGGTCCCGAGCTGAAGCTCAATGAGTGTGGTCTGCCTAAGGATATGGCTTCTGAGCTATTCAAGCCATTCATTATCAGGAAGATGCTTGAGCGGGGAATTGTAAAGACCGTGAAATCGGCAAAGAAAATTGTTGACCGCAAGGATCCTGTCGTATGGGATATCCTCGAAAATATCCTGAAGGGGCATCCTGTGATGCTTAACCGTGCTCCTACACTTCACCGTTTGGGTATCCAGGCTTTCCAGCCGAAACTGATCGAAGGAAAGGCCATTCAGCTGCATCCCCTGGTATGTACCGCTTTCAACGCCGACTTCGACGGTGACCAGATGGCTGTGCACGTACCCCTTGGAAATGCCGCAGTACTGGAAGCCCAGCTGCTGATGCTCGCTTCGCATAATATTCTGAATCCCGCCAACGGTGCGCCTATTACCGTTCCTTCGCAGGACATGGTACTTGGGTTGTATTACATGACCAAAGGAAGGAAATCAATTCCCGAGAATCCCGTGAAAGGCGAGGGGATGAGTTTTTATTCTCCTGAAGAAGTGATTATTGCCTACAACGAGCGCGTGGTTGATCTGCATGCCTACATTAAAGTCAGGATCACTGAAAATACTAAGGGCGTTGCTGTTGAAAAACTGATTGAGACAACCGTCGGACGCGTCCTGTTCAACCAGGTTGTGCCGGAGGAATACGGATATATCAACCAGTTGCTTACCAAAAAGGCGCTCCGCGACATCATCGGTGATGTACTGAAGAAAACCGGAACGGCCAAAACAGCCCAGTTTCTTGATGATATCAAGAATCTCGGATATACCATGGCTTTCAAAGGGGGTCTTTCCTTTACGCTGAGCGATGTAATCGTACCCGAAGTTAAGGAAGAACTGGTCAGTCAGGCCAATGAGGAGGTGGAAGAAGTTGTGGGTAACTACAACATGGGTTTCATCACCAACAATGAGCGATACAACCAGATCATCGATATCTGGACACATACCAATTCAAGGCTTACTTATACTTTGATGGAGAATCTGGCAAAAGACAAGCAGGGTTTCAACCCTGTTTATATGATGCTTGATTCAGGTGCCCGCGGATCGAAGGAACAGATCCGTCAGCTTTCAGGGATGAGGGGTCTTATGGCCAAGCCACAGAAATCAGGTGCTACCGGTGGTGAGATTATCGAAAACCCGATTCTTTCGAACTTTAAGGAAGGCCTTTCGGTTCTTGAGTACTTTATCTCTACCCACGGTGCCCGTAAGGGTCTTGCCGATACCGCGCTGAAGACTGCTGACGCCGGATATCTTACCCGAAGGCTGGTTGATGTGGCCCAGGATGTGGTAATTACGGAGCCCGACTGCGGTACCTTGCGCGGACTTACAACCACTGCCCTCAAGAAAAATGAGGAAATCGTGGAGACCCTCTACGACCGGATCCTTGGCCGTGTAACCCTGCACGACATTTATCATCCCCAGACCGGCGAACTGATCGTGGAAGCCGGCGAGGAACTTACAGAGGATATCTGCCGCATTATTGAAGATTCGCCGATTGAGGCTGTTGAAATCCGTTCGGTACTTACCTGTGAATCAAAACAGGGCGTTTGTGCCAAATGCTACGGACGTAACCTGGCTTCAGGTAAGATGGTTCAGAAGGGAGAGGCTGTAGGTGTGATTGCCGCACAGTCGATCGGGGAGCCGGGAACACAGCTTACCCTGCGTACATTCCATGTCGGGGGTACTGCTTCCAACATCTCTGTTGCTTCACGCATTGAGGCAAAGTATGATGGTATCCTGGAGATTGATGAGCTCAGATTTGTTGAATACGAAAACGCTGAAGGAAAGAAGTATGATATCGTGATCGGTCGTTCCGCTGAAATGCGTATCGTTGACAGGAAAACAGGCATCATTCTTTCATCGGCCCATATCCCTTACGGAGCTAACCTTTATTTCCGCCAGGGTGACGATGTAACCAAGGGAAGTCTGGTCAGCGACTGGGATCCGTACAACGCCGTAATTTTATCGGAAGTTTCCGGAAAAGTTGTTTTCGACAATATCGTGGAAGGCACAACCTATCGGGTGGAATCGGATGAGCAGACAGGTTATCATGATAAAGTTATCATTGAATCCAGGCAGAAAGCCAAGAATCCGAGTATCCGCATTGTTTCAGGAGATGGATCTGACCTCAGGGTTTATGATATCCCGGTCGGATCGCACATCATCGTGGAAGAAGGTCGTATGATCAAAGCAGGAGAAATCCTTGTCAAGATTCCGCGTGCCGTTGGAAAATCCGGTGACATCACGGGAGGTCTTCCCAGGGTAACCGAGTTGTTTGAAGCCCGTAATCCTTCTGATCCTGCCGTTGTTGCTGAAATCGACGGGGTTGTTTCTTTCGGAAAGAAACTTAAACGTGGCAACCGCGAGGTCATCATTACCTCAAAAACAGGTGAAGAGAAGAGTTACCTGATTCCTACCTCGAAGCAGATACTTGCCCAGGAGAATGACTATGTAAAAGCCGGTACGCCACTTTCGGAAGGCGCCATGACCCCCAGCGATATTCTGGCAATCAAAGGGCCCATGAAAGTTCAGGAATACATTGTCAATGAAATCCAGGAGGTTTACCGGCTTCAGGGGGTTAAGATCAACGATAAGCATTACGAAGTGATTGTTCGCCAGATGATGCGTAAAGTTGAGGTTGCTGATCCGGGAGATACTAAATTCCTTGAAGGCGAACTTGTTAACAAGATAGATTTTCATGACGAGAATGACTGGATATTCGGCAAGAAGGTTGTCATTAATCCGGGCGATTCCACAACATTGAAGCCTGGTCAGATAGTTACAGCACGCAAACTGCGTGATGAAAACTCTCTGCTGAAACGGCGTGATAAAAAACTGGTTGAAGCCCGCGATGCACAGCCGGCCACAGCAAAACAGGTGCTTCAGGGGATTACCCGAGCCTCGCTGCAGACCAAGAGCTTTATTTCAGCGGCTTCATTCCAGGAGACAACCAAAGTACTTACGGTTGCATCCATCAATGCCAAGAGTGATGACCTGCTCGGTCTTAAGGAAAATGTGATTGTCGGACATCTTATCCCTGCCGGTACCGGACTTCGTGAATACGATGATCTGATCGTCGGATCGAAGGATGAGTATGAGAAACTGATGGCTTCAAAGGCCGAGGATTTCTGATTTTAACAATCTGACAAGCAGGGCGGCCGGTAATATAGCCTGCCGCCCTTTTTTAATCTGCAATTCATCGTTTAAATACATAACCATGAGCGACAATAAACAAAACCAGATCAACATTGAGCTGAGTGACGAAACCGCTGAAGGAATCTATTCTAACCTGGCCATCATTACCCATTCCAATGCAGAATTTATCATTGATTTTGTGAAAATGATGCCTGGCGTTCCAAAGGCAAAAGTCAAGTCAAGAATTATTCTGACTCCTCAGCATGCGAAACGGCTGATGGGCGCCTTACGCGAGAATATTGCCAAATATGAAGCCGTTCATGGCAATATCAAAGAAAGCGATGCCACCATGCCCTTCTCACTCGGAGGGCCTACCGCACAGGCTTAGAAGAAGAAATCTGTTTTATAGAAAGGGAATAGCCGGACAGGTCCGGGTGCTCCCTTTTTGCGTTTCCGGAGTTTATACCAGGATCTGAAAAAGAGATACCGGAAATTCAGCAATCGCACGCAGGCTAACAGCAGGCTATAATATCATTTGCCGTGCTTCAGAATTGTGGGTTTTCATAGAAATCCGGCCCTGAATTCATAAAGCTGAACAATACCGCTCCGAACAGAATGGTCAGTATGACTATGATAACGATAGAAATTAACGCCCATATCAGCGTCGCTTTCGCCCAGTTTGCTTTGCTGGTGTGGTAACCACTCCCAAAGGCCCAGACGAACAGCATTATAATATTTACCAGGGGAATTGCTGCTATCAGCAGGGTGATCATCCAATCGCCGACGGAAATATCCGGGGCAGGGCTGTGCTCATTTGTTTCCATATCTATAGTTTAGTGATTGATTCATTCAAATATACTCAACTTTTACTGAAAATTTCCTGATTTGAATTTTTGTGTGTTCATGCGACCGGCATTGTTTGTGATAATGCGATAATAAGGTTGTTATATGAGCTTACAGCGTGTTTTAACTTAACTTTGCAAAGAAATAAACCTGTAATTATGGATTTGTCATTTTTATTCCAGGCCGATTCACCGGTGTTTACATGGGTAGTATTGCCATTGCTGATTTTCCTTGCGCGCATCGGAGATCAGACAATTGGCACGATGAGATTGATTTTTCTTTCGAAAGGCCATAAGTTGCTGGCTCCCTTCCTTGGTTTTTTTGAAGTAATTATATGGCTGATTGCTGTCAGTCAGATCATGAAACATCTGGATAATGTACTCTGTTATATTGCTTATGGAGGAGGTTTTGCCATGGGCAATTATATCGGGATGGTGATAGAAGAAAAGCTATCGCTCGGGAATGTGCTGATCAGGATTATTCCCCGTAAGGACACCAGCGAGCTGATCAGTTACCTGAGGGATAACAACTTTGGTGTGACATCGGTAAAAGCAGAGGGAAGCAAAGGCCAGGTTGACATTGTGTTTACGATTATCAAACGTAAGGACATAGAAAATGTAGTTGGCATCATCAATCAGTTTAATCCGAATGCTTTCTATACGATTGAGGATGTTAAAGCCATCAACGAAGGGATATTCAAAAAGTCCCGGAAGAAAACTATTTTTGACAGCTTGTCGTTCGGAATCAAAAAGAATAAATAATTGGTCGGAATGATTCAATGTTTATTCATGTTTAACAATGAAATTAGTTTAAATGCCCAGACCAAAGCGCAGCCGTAAGGTTTTCAGACCTCCGTTGATTTCAGGTTTCCTGCCTTTTGGGTCTTCCGCAGGTTCCTCAGGTGGAATATCCTTGCTTTATGAAGAATACGAGGCAATGCGTCTTGCAGATTATGAGGGCCTGACACAGCAGGAAGCCGCCGGCAGAATGGAGGTGTCGCGTCCGACATTTTCCAGAATTTATGACCTGGCAAGGCAAAAACTTGCCAAAGCCCTTGTTGAGGGCCTTACCCTGACTATTGAAGGCGGAAGTATTTTATTTGATGAAGACTGGTACAGATGTAACAACTGTCAAACTGCTTTCAGCCCTTCAGGAAAAACTACTTTTGTTGTTTGCCCGGTTTGCAGAAGCAGTGACCTTTCGGATATCAGGAAGAACGGCAGGGAATCAGTTCCGGATCTGCTCCCCCGGCCGGCCATTCATCAGACAGGTTTCTGTGTGTGCTCAAGATGCGGGCTGAAGGTTTCCCATCAGGCAGGAATTCCCTGCCGCAGCCTGGTTTGCCCTGTATGCAGCACACCCATGATTCGTGAGCATCACCCGGTGAGCCCTTAATCTTAAAAACTGATCATCAGGATTTTGGAAATATTAATTTATTAACATGTAAATCAATGCTATATGAAAAGGAGTCAACTCGGATTAAATTCACGGATGATACATGGCGGGGAATTTGACAATCCTCTGGGAAGCGCTACGGTTCCGATCTATCAGACCTCCACGTTTATTTTTGAGAGCGCTGATCACGGAGCTAGGTGCTTTTCGGGCGACGACGATGGTTATATATACACCCGTATCGGAAATCCGACCATTCATGCGTTGGAAACCCTGGTTGCAGATCTTGAAGGCGGATCGGAAGGTATTGCCACAAGTTCTGGTATGGCTGCCGTCAATACTTTGTATATGGCATTGCTGAGTCAGGGAGATCACATGCTCAGTTCCGCAGCAGTCTATGGGCCTTCAAGAGTTGTTATGGAGCAGCACTGGGCCAGGTTTGGGGTGGAGTCAACATACGTGAATACGGCAAATCCTGATGAAATACTGGCCGCTTTCAAACCCAATACTCGTATGCTGTATGTTGAAACCCCTGCAAACCCAACCATGGATATTACCGATCTCCGGTTATGTGCTAAAATAGCCCATGATCGTGGCGCATTGCTGGTGGTTGACAATACCTTTTGCAGTCCATATCTTCAACGGCCGCTTGAATTGGGCGCTGATGCGGTATTTCATTCCATGACCAAGTTTCTGAATGGTCATGCCGATATTGTTGCGGGAATGATTGTTACCAAAGACAAGGAACTCGGAAAAAAACTGCGGGGCATGATGGTAAACATGGGTTGTAACATGGATCCGCATCAGGCCTATTTAGTGATCAGGGGAATAAAAACCCTTGGCATAAGGATTGAACGCTCGCAACAGAATGCCATGAAGATTGCCAGTTTTCTGGAATCGCATCCCAAAGTGGCCTGGGTAAAGTATCCTGGTCTGGAATCGCATCCCCAGCATGAACTAGCCAAAACACAGATGCAGGGATTCGGTTCTATGATCAGTTTTGAACTGAAAGGTGGTCTCGAAGCCGGGAAGGTTCTCATGAACAATGTGAAGGTGGCTATTCTGGCTGTATCACTTGGAGGTGTGGAAACCCTGATTCAGCATCCGGCCTCTATGACCCACTCAAAAGTGTCGCACGAAGCCAAGCTTAAAGCCGGAATTACTGATGGGTTGGTTAGGTATTCGGTTGGTATTGAAGATGTTGAAGATCTGATTGATGACCTGAAGGAAGGCCTGGAAAATATTTGAAGCGGGAAGTGTAACATTGGCGTTTGATGGACGTTTATAAACCGGTAGTTATTGGTTTGGCAATTATATAACTCCTGAAACACGGCCTGTCAGAAAAGGTCAGTTATGCATCACTAAGAGCGTATTTAATAATAACCTGATATGCATATGTTTTTAATTCTTCAGTCTGATCCCGGAGTCCGGAACTTTGTTGACACAGGTTTTAATTTACCCTCCCTTGTTATCTGATCATGAATTTTTTGAATTGTTACCGGGCGTTTTTGTTTTCAGTAATTTTTTTGCTGGTAACAGGTTTTGAGGGGAATGCCCAGAAAGTCGGGCTGGTCCTGAGCGGTGGCGGGGCCAAGGGGGTGGCCCACATCGGCGTGATCAGGGCGCTCGAAGAGGAAGGCATTCCGATTGATTACGTAACAGGAACCTCCATGGGCGCGATTATCGGGGCCCTTTATGCATCGGGTTATTCTCCCGATGAAATGCAGAAAATTCTGCACTCTGATGAATTCAGGGGTTGGATATCGGGAAACATAGATGAACACTACCGTTACCTTTTTAAGAAGTCTGTTCCGGATCCTTCATGGGTAGATTTCAAGTTTAAAATTGATTCCCTGATATCCCCTTCTCTGCCTTCGAATATCGTGTCTCCCATTTTAATGGATTTTGCCTTTCTTGAACTTTTTTCATCAGCCATTGCAGCTGCCGGTTATGACTTTGACAGCCTGATGGTCCCTTTCCGGTGCATGGCCTCAGATGTTGCACGGGCCGAAGCGGTAATGCTTAGGAAGGGTGACCTTGCCAGTGCCGTCAGGGCGTCAATGACATTCCCGTTTTATTTCAGACCGATACGTATTGACGGGAAACTGCTTTTTGACGGAGGGATGTACAATAATTTCCCGGCAGATGTTATGTACGATGAGTTTTTTCCGGATATCATTATCGGTAGTCAGGTCGCTTCAAATTATGCTGATCCGAAAGATGACAATGTGCTTTCACAACTTCAGAATATGCTGATGCAAAAACAGGAGTATTCTGTAATTTGTGACAACGGGGTACTGATCCGGCCCGCGGTACCGGAGGTGAACGTCATTGATTTCAGATACACCAATGCTTTTATTGATTCCGGTTATGTAATGACTAAGAGGATGATTCCTGCAATCAGGCAGTTTGTTGTTGACAAAGTCAGCCAGCAACAGATTGATTTGCGGCGTGATGAATTCAAAGACAGAAAGCCTCCCTTACTGATAGGCGAACTGAAAGTGAGCGGACTCAAAAGCGGTCAATATGACTATGTGAATAGCCTTTTGGGAATCCGTGCTGCCGTGTCAAGGCGAAACGAACCTGGCGCGGATGCAGGGGAACCTGCGGGTGTCACGCTTGAATCGATCAAGCCACAGTATTTCAAGCTTATTTTAGAAGATAAAATAGAGCACATATATCCGCGATTGGTTTACGACAGGGAAGCGCGCGTTTTTGACCTATTACTTGACGTGCAACGTGAAAACCAGATGATAGCAAATATCGGAGGCGCTGTTACCTCCAGTGCGGTGAATGAACTTTTCCTGCAATTGCAATATAACTACTGGACCCGGGTGGCCTATCAGGCCAAGGCCAATGCATATTTCGGAAGGTTTTACAATTCGGGCAAGTTCGAGGGCCGGATTGATTACGCACGGGAGACTCCGTTTTTTCTGAAGGCCAGGTATATCTATAACAAATTTAATTATTTCAAAACAAATACTTACTTTTTTGAGGATGAGGATCCTTTCTATCTGGTCGAAAGAGAGCATTTTTTTACTTTCTCAGCCGGGATTCCATTGTCAGACAAGGGTGTGGGAACCTTAGAACTATCAAGTGGCCACAACCGCGATGATTATTTTCAGACAAACTTTTATACCAGGATAGATACACTTGACCGTACTGCGTTTAATTTTATCTCACCCGGAATCGCCGTTGAATACAACTCATTGAACAGGAAGATGTATGCAAGCAGAGGAGCAAGGCTTAATGCTGAATTCAGATTTGTTAAAGGAAGGGAAATTTATACACCAGGCAGCACTTCGCCGTTCCCTTTGCGTTATGAAGATAACCATACCTGGGTACAAATGAATGTATCGTATGAGAATTTCTACTACTCACGGAGCCGGATTCACCTGGGATTGTATCTCCAGGGTTACTTCTCTTCGCAGAATTACTTCAGTAATTATACTTCAAGTATATTGGCGGCAAAGCCGTTTCAGCCGTTTCAGGAAGCACTTACGCGTTTTTTGCCCCAGTTCAGGGCCAACCGTTTTCTTGCAGCCGGTACAAAGAATGTAGTGGAACTCAGGAAAAACATTGATTTCAGGGCGGAAGCCTATATGTTTCTGCCCCTGCGGGCAATTGAACAGGATTATTATACCCGGAAAGCAGTAAGGGCTGACATGATATATGCTTATACAACCGGCACCGCCGCGTTGGTATATCACTCTCCAATTGGTCCTTTAAGCTTAAACCTGAACTATTACTATGGAGAGGACAAGCCTTTCTCTTTTTTCTTTAAGTTCGGTTATCTGATCTTCAATGACAGGCCCTTCTGATTGCCTTTCGCCATTTTTCAAGTTATGAGCCGCATTTTGCTGTATTTGCAAAATTAAATTCTTACTTTTGCATTTCAAAAATCAATCTTGAACCTAAAGAACTGAAAAAAGAGCAGTTACCAATCCCACCTCTGTATCCGCGATTCCGCGTCTTTTTCAATCAAATACGGTGTTTTGCTGAATGATCCGAAAAGGGCCATCTATCAACAGATTACAGAGGAGTACGTAGTCAACTCATTATTAATCATTCATTTGAATTCTCCATGGAAACTAAACCGCAATCCGATCAGATCCCTGATGAAGTAATCAACGATCAGGAACTGAATGCTGTTTCTGCTGAAGTTGAAGCAGAAATTACTGAGAATGAAACCACCGAACCAGTGATGGAAGAACAGGAAAAAGAACTGAGCGATGCCGTAATGACGTCTGAAACTGAAGTGCCCTCAGGCGAGGTTCCTGTTGAAGAAACTTCTGATTCAACCATTACAGAAGTTCCTGAGCCGGTAGCTGAAACTGAAGCTGAGACTGAAGCTAAAGTTGAAACTGAAACTGATGAAATTCCGCTTGCTCCTGCTGAAACTGAAACCGTGACAGAAGCTGAACCGGAAATCCCAATGGAAACCGTAGTGGCCAATGAACCGGAAGTTGTTCCTGCTGTTGCTGAAGAAGACATGGTTGCTGTTTTGCCTGATGAAAATCCCGATGAGGATGAACAGGACGAAAGTGACGAAACGGCAGAAGGAGAAGATGCCGAGCAACCGGCAGAACTTGAAGGAAAGTCCCGTGAGGAACTGGTTGTCAGGTTGGAAGAGCTGGTGAAACAGGATGACGTCAATAAAATTAAGGCCGAGGTCTCGCAGATTAAGGTTGCTTTTCTGAAGCTGAACAAAGAGTTTAAGCATGAAGCATATCAGAAACTGGCTGCTACTGCTGAAGTTGAAGGGGAAAGTGAGAGTGACGAATCCCTGGTGATTCCTGATGATGAGATTGAAGAGCGGTTCAAAGCCGCTTTCCAGATATACAAACAGAATAAAGGTAAATACAACGAGCAGCAGGAAAAGATTAAAATTCAGAATCTTGAAGCGAAAAATCATATCCTCGAAGAACTAAAAGTGCTGATCAATTCTGAAGAGACACTCAAGAAAACCTACGATGAGTTCAAGATACTTCAGGAGCGCTGGAAAGCGATCGGGATGGTGCCTAAGGCAGAAATTAATACACTCTGGCAGAATTATCATTTCCTGGTTGAAAAGTTCTTTGATAAGGTTAAAATAAATAAAGAGTTAAAGGATCTGGATCTCAGGAAGAACCTTGAAGCTAAGATTCATTTGTGCGAAAAAGCTGAAGAATTGCTGCTTGAGAGTTCAATCATCAAATCCTTCAAACAGCTTCAGCAATACCACGAGGAGTGGAAGGAGATTGGCCCTGTTCCCCAGGATAAAAAGGATGAATTGTGGGAGCGTTTCCGTAGTGCTACTGATAAAATAAATGAACGCAGGCGGGAGTATTACAACCAGATGCAGGAAGGTCTGGAGCAGAACCTGGCCGCAAAGAACATCCTGTGTGAAAAGGCTGAGCAGGTGGTTTCTGCAGAGCCGGATTCCATAAAGGGATGGCAGGATTCTACCAGCCAGATCACTGAACTGCTGCAGGTGTGGAAAACCATAGGGCCGGCTCCCAAAAAGCAGAATAATGAAATCTGGGCCCGTTTTAAGGGTTCGCTTGATGCTTTCTTCAATGCAAAGAAGGACTTCTACAACAAGCTGAAGGAGCAGCAGATGCATAATTATAACCTGAAAATTGACCTCTGTGTTCAGGCAGAAGCACTGAGAAGCAATACAGACTGGCGCAATACGACCCGTGAATTGATCAACCTCCAGAATGAATGGAAAAAGATCGGACCGGTACCCCGCAAACAGAGCGACAGGATATGGAAACGGTTCAGGGCGGCATGTGATGAATTTTTTGCCTCAAAATCTGAATATTTTAAGAATGTATCCGGACATGAGGAGGAAAACCTGAAACTGAAGCTTGAACTGATAGAAAAGGTTAAAGTTTTTGAAATAGGCGATAACCGTAACGAGGCTGTTGAAACCCTGAAGGATTTTCAGCGTCAGTGGATGGAGATCGGTCATGTGCCCATTAAGGAAAAAGAAAAACTGCAGACGGAATTCCGTACACTGATCAACAAGCATTTCGAAAAGCTGAAGATGGAATCCATCTCAATGGGAGCCCTGAATTATAAGAGCCGCATCGAACGCTTGGCGAAAGATGCTCCGGATGCCGGAAGGGTCATCAGTAAGGAAAGGAGTTTTGTTCAGGGCAAAATTCAGCAACTGCAGGAAGATATCAAACTGTGGGAGAACAATATTGGATTCTTTGCCAATTCCAAAACAGCCAACCTGTTAAAGCAGGAGTTCGAGAAAAAAATTGAAAAAGCACGTGAGGAGTTACAGATGCTTGAAACAAAGCTGAAGATGCTTCGCGAAGCCAATCAGTAAAGCGAATCAGCCGCCGGAATTTCCGGCGGTTTTTGTTTGACAATCTTTCCTTTTCTTTTGTAATTTAGCTTCATGGCTGGAAATACTTTTGGACATCTGCTTTGCCTGACATCATTCGGTGAATCTCACGGACCCGCGGTTGGCGGGGTACTCGATGGTTTCCCTTCCGGAATGACCATTGATATGGAAGCACTCAGGGCTGCCATGGAGAAGCGAAGACCCGGGCATGGCGAATTCCAGACTGCCCGGAATGAGGCCGACCTTCCGGAATTTATTTCCGGAATTTTCCAGGGGAAGACCACAGGCGCCCCCCTGGCCTTTCTGATACGCAACAACGATCAGCGACCGGCGGACTACAAAAAAATGGAGGAGTTTTACCGCCCATCGCACGCGGGCTATGCATGGGATGCAAAATTTGGTTTACATGATCACAGGGGAGGTGGGCGGTCATCAGCCCGTGAAACAGCCGTGAGGGTTGCCGCCGGTGCACTCGCCCTGCAGTTGCTCGAAATATTTGGTATACGCCTGACCGCTTTTACGCGGCAGATCGGAAGTGTAGTGTCTCATCTTAGTCCGGGGGATATAAACCCTGCCATTGTTATGGATTCGCCATTGCGTTGCCCCGATCCCCTTGCTGAAGCCGAAATGAAAACATTGCTCACCGGTTTGAAGGCTGAAGGTGATTCCACAGGAGGCGTAATCGGCTGTGTGATCCGGGGGGTCCCGGCCGGAATCGGTGAACCGGTTTTTGACCGGCTTCAGGCTGATCTGGCAAAAGCAATGATGAGCATCAATGCTTCGAAAGGGTTTGAATACGGAGATGGTTTTGCCGCCGCTTCAAAAAAGGGGTCAGAACATAATGACCCATACGAAGAAAAGAAAGGCAGGCTCAGGCCGGTTTCCAACCATGCCGGAGGAATATTGGGAGGTATCTCAACAGGTGAGGATATTTTCTTCCGGGTGGCATTCAAGCCGGTTTCGTCCATTGCGAGGCCCCAACTCACTGCGGACAAGTCCGGCCAGATGCAGCAACTGACTATCGAAGGACGTCACGATGTATGTATTGTCCCAAGGGCCGTGCCGGTCGTTGAAGCAATGGCTGCACTTGTTATCGCTGATCATATGCTGATTTCAGGCAAGATTCCCCGCAATATTCTTTAGTTTACTGAGTTTTTATAACGTGGAGTTTTCTGTCTGCGTTGTTCACCCTTGTTCGTCTTAAATTTCTTTATATGAAGAAAGTTGCTAAGATTATCGTTGTGACCTTGCTGGCGTTGATGCTGGCATTGATAGTGCTGCCTTATGCCTTCCGGGGAAAGATTATGGAAGCCATCAAATACGAGGCAAATAAAAACCTCAATGCCAGACTTGATTTTGAGGGCGTCAGCATTTCACTTTTGCGTAGCTTTCCAGATCTCTCAGTGGGGGTTAAAAATCTATCGCTTTCAGGCGTCGGTGATTTTGAAAGAGATACGCTTGTCGGTGTCCCCAATCTCAGGGTTACCATCGACCTGATGAGTGTGCTGAGGGGAGAACAATACGAAATAAAGGCGCTGAGGCTGAGAAACCCTGCCGTTAAACTTAAGGTGCTGGCTGATGGCCGGGTAAACTGGGATATTATGAAGCCTGATACAGTCAAAGTCCCTGAAGGCGAAGTGGAACCATCCGCACCTTTTCGGGCTGCCCTGCGGATTATGGAAGTTAGCAACGGCTGCCTGATTTACGACGATATTACATTTCCCATGTTCCTGGATGCCGGCGGGCTGGAAATGCTGGTGAAAGGTGATCTTTCGACCGGCTATTCGGAGTTAGCGGCAAGAGCCTCTGCTGCGGCCATCGTTGTGGATTACGACGGGATCCGCTATCTCAACAAAGCAACTGCAAGCCTTGAATCCAAAATCGGTGCCGATCTTAACGCGTGGAAATTTACCTTTCCTGATGCAAAACTCAGGGTAAACGAGTTGGATTTGCTCGCTTCCGGTTTTTTTGCCATGCCCGATGAAGGATATGATATGGATATCAGTTTTGAAGCGATCAGAAATGATTTTAAAAGCTTTTTATCGCTGGTACCGGCCATTTATTCTAAAGACTTCGCCTCATTGCAGGCCGAAGGCTCCCTTGCACTGAAAGGGTTTGTAAAAGGCCTCTACAGCGAAGAAACCATGCCGGGATTCGGAGTTAATATTCAAATCGGCGAAGCCATGTTCCGCTATCCCGGTTTGCCTGAAGCCGTGAAGAATATATCGGTGTCTGCCGATATTACCAACACCGTCGGCGATGCGGATGCCACTATAATTGATGTGCGCAGATTGCACCTGGAAACTGCAGGAAACCCTGTGGATATCCGGCTCTATGCTAGGACGCCCGTAAGCGATCCATATGTGGACGCAAAGATTACCGGAAAGCTTAACCTTGGCGATGTGGGCAGATTCTACCCGCTTGAAGAGGGCGATGAACTTGCCGGAATGCTGGATGCAGATATCATGGCGAAGGGTAATTTGTCGGCCATCGAAAGCAAGCGTTATCAGGACTTTGAAGCCGGAGGGCGTTTGATTATGAGTGGAGTGCGTTACAAAACGGCTTCGCTGCCCCAGGGCCTGACGGTGAGCGAAGCCCGGTTGAATCTTACGCCGTCATTGGCTGAGTTGCCTGTGCTGAAAGTTGAAATCGGTAAAAATAACCTGTCTGCCAGTGGAAGACTGGAAAATATGCTGGCATACGCTTTCGGAAAAAGTGACCTGAAAGGATCCCTTAACCTGAGTTCAAAATATTTTAATGTGAATGATTTTGCGTCAGATTCTGATGACGCATCTTCGGTAAGTGATACTGCCTCTATCGGCATCATCGAAATTCCGGGAGGAATTGATTTCGTCCTGACAGCCGCATTTGATCAGGTGATATATGACAATATGGACCTGAAGAACGTAAAAGGGGTGATGAAAATTAAAGATAAAGTGCTCTCCCTGGAAAATCTCAACATGAATACCCTGGAGGGCGCGCTTGGAATTAACGGTACATATTCAACCGTTGTCGATGGGAAGCCGGCTGTTGATTTCAGGTTGGATATTCGTGATGTTGATGTGAGGCAGGCGTTTCAGACTTTCAATACCATGGAAATGCTGGCCCCCATTGCCGGACTGGCTTCCGGGAAGATCAGTACCCTGCTCAGCATCAAAACCGACCTGGACGGCAATATGATGCCGGTGTTTTCTTCTGTCAATGGCGATGGCCGTTTGATGTCACAAGCATTAACCATCAGCAATGTGAACAGTTTCAATAAGCTTGCCGAGACACTTAAAATCGATAAGTTCAGGCAATGGGTCATCGAAAAAGTAAATCTGTCATTCGAAATGGTTGACGGAAAGGTATTTGTCAAACCATTTACAACGGCTCTTGGAAATACAAAAGCGGAGATTTCAGGATGGAACTCCTTCGACCAAACCCTTGAATATGTCATGCAGTTGAATATTCCGCGCTCCGAATTTGGTGGTGCTGCAAACAACATACTCAACAATCTGGTGAGCGAAGCGAACAGGAAAGGGGCAAATTTCAGTATCGGAGAGATGATTCCGGTAGCTGTGCTGATTGGCGGTACCATATCAGATCCGACCATTACCACCAGCCTGAAAACAGCCGCCGGAAACGCCGTTGATCAGATGAAACAGCAGATCACCGAAACCATTCAGCAGAAAAAGGAGGAAGTGGTGGCGAAAGCCCGTGAAGAGGCAGGTAAACTTGTTGAGGAGGCCAACCTGCAGGCGCAAAAGATTTTGTCTGACGCACAGAAACGAGCCGATGAAGTGGTCAGGCTGGCTGATGAATCAGCAGCTAAAATACGATCTGAAGCTGACAAACAGGCTGAACAATTGATTGCCGAAGGCCGGAAAAAGGGGCCTATCGCTGAAATGGCTGCAAAGAAAGCTGCGGAAAAAGTTAAGTCGGAGGCTGCTGAAAAGGCGGATAAGCTTGTTATGGAAGCTCAAAAACAATCAGGCAATATTATGGCTAAAGCCCGGCTCGAATCAGACAAGGTAGTTAATGATGCCAGGATCAAAGCCGAAGGCAATCAGGGCCCGTAATTTTATTTTGACTTAAAAAAGAAAACTGCCTGACAGACTGCTATGGTTTGTCAGGCAGTTTTATCACTTGCACGATGTCAGATGATTTCCGTATCCACTATCCTGGCAAGCAGGTCACTGTAAGGAACAATCAGGTATTTCCTGCCTTCAAACTCTATATCAGTTCCCGAGAACTTCCTGAACAGGACTGTATCTCCTGCCGAAATCTCACTGTTTTCGATATTTCCTGTCGCGATTACTTTTGCCATCTGCGGTTTCTCTTTTGCAGTGTCAGGGATAATGATACCGCCGGCAGTTCGCTGCTCTCCAGCGGGCTGAGTCATATCAAGCAATACATTCTGGTTGAGGGGCTGTAATTCTTTCATTGTTTTTATATTTTGGTTTTTAACAGATATAAAACATTTAATGGCAATGATACCGGTGATTAGCCGGTTTTTATCCGTTGATGTTGAGCAGGCGGTTAATCTTTGATTTATCAAAGCCGATCACCCAATCGCCGTTGATCCGGGCCTGGGGAACGCCGGTTTGTCCTGTACTGTTTACCAGTTCCCTGGCGGCCGCGGGATCTGCTGATACATCAATATCGGTAAAAGCCACCCTGTGCTGCCTCAGGTAATTCTTCAGCGTGGTGCACCACGGGCATGATGAAGTGGAGTAGACCGTAACGTCGGGCCCTCCGGTTTCTCCAACGGCAGCAGCCTGATAAAGCTGGTTTTTAATGAGGTTTATATAATAATCAGCTGTCTGACAACCTTTTATAATGTTTTTCATGGTGTCATTTTCAAATATCAGCAATGAAGGAACTGTATCAACGTTAAAAGCAGGATGAATGTCACGCACATTTACTACGTCGGCTTTCAGTATTACCGCCTCACTCAAACGGGAGGCGGTTTCCTCAAGGTAACTTTCAGCGCAACCGGAAGTGACAGAATTGCTTTTGTACAGAAGCAAGAAAGTGCGTTTCTGTGCTGTCAGCATTGATCTGAGTTCGGCAAGTGAGTTTATGGATTTTACTTTCATGGTTTTCAATTTTGAAGCATGCTTTCAACTTTTATGCCACAGCACTTATTTTTGGCAGATGCCACGATTAAAATGGTGATAAATAAGCGATTTATAAATTCAACTATGATACGCTGACTGACACGTTGTGTTTTGGGTGACGATTTGGCAGCAGCCTGTGAAAGCCCGGATATAAAATAGGGTGTTTATTTTGACAGTTCTGGCTTGTACTCCGGAACCCGGCGGTTTTCCTTCCCGAGGAGTTTGTCAGAATCAGCTATGAAGAGCCTGAGTTTTCCGGACGCGTTTGCATCCATTGTTGAGTCATTTTCGAATTGTCTGGCAGGAAGTATAAAATATTGCTTTTTCCCGTCCCTGATGGGAGTATATACCCATGTTAGGTGGTATTCCGGATTGATTACAGACTTTTTGTTCCATGTTTTGGACAGGGTAAAGCTGATCATGGCGCCTCCGTCGCGGTAGCGGTCTCGCTGGTTTGAAACGTAATTACCCAGGGAATAAGCAAGCAGAAAACCTCCCGGCAGCGAATCTGAAGGTTCGTCATATTCCATCCGCTGCAACACATGCGGATGAGAGCCTATGATTACGTCTGCTCCGTGTTTTCTGCAAAGACCGGCCAGATTAATCTGTGTTTGCGATGGCTGGGACTGATACTCGTTGCCCCAGTGAAAAAAGACAATAATAAAGTCGGTCTTTTCTTTGTCTACAGCGGCCAGGTCGCTGATAATTTGACTGGTATCGGTTATATTAACGATCGCAGGCGGGTAAAAGGGGAGGCCATTTGTGCCATATGTATAGTTGAACAGCGTGAAAGTAATGTTGTTCTTTGTCAGCGTGAGCGGGTGGTGTTTATGATAATCGATGCTGTCGCCGAAAGTGCCGGTGCGCGCTATTCCCAGGCTGTCGAGTACGCGCAGTGTGCGGATCAAACCGTTGTTGCCGCGGTCGCACGAATGGTTGTTTGCTGTGGCCAGGACATCAAATCCGGCATCGCGGGCAGCAACAGCCAGCTCATCCGGTGCGCTGAACTGAGGATATCCTGTATAGGGCGCTCCGGCCAGGGTGACTTCAAGATTGGCGACGGCAAGATCAAAGCTGCTGACCAGGGGTTTAACATAACTGAAACAGGGATGATAGTTGTAGGCAGTGTCATGCTCGCTCCATGCTGCTTCAATTTGCGGACCGTGCTGCATGATATCACCGGCAAAAATCAGGGTGAGGGTAACCGAATCAGGAGCCGTTACCGGGTCGGGCAGGGGGAGTTCCTCTGTTTTAGTTCCAAGGAAAATTGTCGCGGTAAGTAAAGCATATTTTATGTATTCCGAAATCATGATGGGTTTAGAGATTTTGACAGCCGCCGTTTTTATTAGATTTAACTGAACTATTCTTTCGCCTGTTTCAGGGTACTCTTTTATTTCATCACCATGTGTAATCCAGGCCTATCAGCCCCCAGAAATGTTGCCGGCCTTCCCTGATTTCACGGCTGAGGTAGTATTGCGAAATGTTAATTCCGATTTTACGGTAACGTGCAAATATACCTAAATGCAGGGCGGCAACCAACCTTTCAATTTCTTCCGGATTCAGGGTGTAGATGTTATTTTTATTGGTGATTCCACCCTGAAGGCTGGCATCATAACCGATCATCCTGAATTCCAGTCCTCCCCTGATCCCGTATTCCCATTTCACCGGCTTCTGACAGAGTTCAGGATAGCTATATGGCAACGGAGTAAGGCCGGATGTAAATTTCCCTGCTATGGCATCAATACCCAAAGCCGCATAAGTATGCAGTGTTCCGGCTTTTGCTGAAGCGGTGGCAAAAACCTCTGCATTCCTTTTTTGTATCAATAATTTGCTGATATTGGCGGAATAGCTGAGAATAATGTCATTCCGGATTTGTGTTTCCCAGCCAAGGGGTTCGTCATTGGTAGGCACTGTGGCATGTACCGATTTCTGGAAATACCTGCCCAGCGCAGCATCACCGATAACACCTGCCTCGATGGCTGAGGTTAAAATCAGCCCCTGCTCAGCGCATTCAGAAGTCTGGCTGTAACGCAGAAACAGTGTTGAAGCGTAGGGGCGGTCACCGTCAAGCAGCGGTGGATTCTTGGTGGTAAAAGGTGTGTACATTGCATGGTGCAGACTGAGTGAGGCGTGCACAATGCTGTTTTGCCCTGACGGGAGCATCAGCCGGTTAGCCGGAAGGTTGATCAGGCCGGGGGCCGTGTAGCCAAGTATTACCCCGTTGGTATAATAACGGTCGGTGTTGGAGAAAATATCATTTTCGAATATCAGCCGGAACCGGTGCACAGGGCTGATATAGCTGGTCACAACCCTGAGGCCAGAGGCCTCCGCCCGGCTTGAAGGAGGCTGCTGGCCCGGCGTAAGAATCAACCTGATAGTGGTTCCCTTGGTCGGAGGAATTTCACTTTGTAACAAGGATTCTTGTCTTTTTGCGTGGTTTTGCTCTGCCGGCGGGTGTCCGGATGATTTTTTCCGGGTTTTATAAGCTGATGAATGCTTTTCAATTGCCGGCAGGGAGAACTGATTTCTGATTTTCTGAATTGCCATCCCCGGAGAAACCAATACCGGGCTATCTGTTCCATTAAAGATAATTACCTGCCAGGGTGAATCCACCTGAGTGAGATCGGTTGTGGTGATCGCCCCATTGCCGGAGATAAACCTGAATTTAACTCCTTCGCTGGTGGATACGCTGATCCCGGAACCTGCCAGAAAGTTTCTGATTTCGGTAAAGTATTTGCCATTAAGATCGGCAGTCCGGTAGAAATTATCCGGCCCGATGCTGTTTTTGAGTTTGTCAGTCTTTTGCTTGTCAGGATAAATCAACAGGATCAATGGTTGATTGATTGTCTCTGTTTGAGTAACGGAATCAATGGCGCCGCGTTCCGGTATTGAATGCCGGTCACCTTCGTGGCATGAGGCCACTAAAAGTATGATGACCAACAAAATGATGCGGGCTGAAAGTTGCATACCGGTTAATTTCAGAAGCGACTGATAGTAAGCGGTAAAGTTACGAAAAAATGCCTGTCATGAGAACGGCGGGTAATGAGGCAGAACGCGGATATAACTGCTGCTGATGCGATTGTCCGGATTATACCCGGGTAAGAGGTGTAAAATCTTCCCTGCGCTGGTTTTGGCCACATAATGCTGTTGTCTTTGTCAGGATTTACTTCAGGAAACTTTAGTAGAAGCCGGATTAACCGGTTGCCGTATTTTCCTGCTTCCAAAGAGCACCTGAACAGAAACTAATATGGATTCAGCAGGTCATTTTCAGTTAAAAAGCTCTACTTTCCAGTCTCCCGGTTCCGAAATCTCGAATTCAAATCTTACTGGATATGAGGCTGTTTTCATTTTGTTGAGGGTTGTATAGCTGATATTGATTGTTACCGGGAATACAACTCCTTCAAAACCGGTCATCGGGCCAAGGCTGGACTGGTAACCGCTGCTTGAAACGATCATCAGATTGGAAATTGAATTGTTTGTTGTCCCGTTCTGACTAAAATGTATCATCACACGGTTAAAATTAGTGCCTTCTTTCCTGATGGTGTAACGTTCAACAGATGAACTGTTGATTATTCTTGGCTTTTTTACGACAGGCCCGGCATACCTGTCTTCTATCCATTGTCCTTCCGATAGAGTGTCACGACCCTGATAAAACCAGGTGTAGGTGCCGATCCCGTGACGCTTCCCTTTTTTCCAGTTTCCGGTATATGTTTCGCCTGTGGCCCAGGTATAGGTTCCTTTGCCATCGGGCAGGCCCTTTTTGAATTGTCCGGTATAGTGATCTATGCCCTGGGCGGTTCCTTTCCCTTCGGCAAGGCCTTTTTTACAACCACCCGTGTAGCTTCCTGAAATAGAAGATTTCATCACTTCGCATTTTTCCTGTCCTGATGCAGAATAAGAAATTAGTGCTGACATGATCAGCATAACGAGGAACCTTGTTTTCATGTGATAGCAGATTAAGTGACTGTCAAACGATGTTTAAAGATATAGATTTTTTCAATATAAAGGCCGGATCCGATCAATTTTTATCTGAAAAGATAAAAACAGCGCCTGAGTCGGCAAGTTAATAGGAATCTGACCTGATTAACGCAGGATCAGTTTTCCGCCTGCAACTTCGGTGTCGCCTGTGGCAATCTGATAAAAATAGATACCGGGAGGCAGGTTTCCTCTTTTTATCCTTAGAGAGGTACCGTTAATATTTTCAATGATTCTTACAGTCCGACCCCGGCTGTTGGTCAGTGTAAGTGTCACTCCGACTGCTGGCATACTCAAACCGATAATGAAGTGGTCATCGGCCGGATTGGGATAAATCACAGCCTGTTTAGCTGAATGTCCGGTGCGGCCGCCGGAAATGCCTGTGTACAATGCCTGGGAGGTTGAATCACTGCCATAAAGCGTTGAGTCAATGGAGGTTCCTTTTACTCTTATCCGGAATGGAGTTCCCGGTTCAATGCCAGTGTTGTCCCAGAAAAAGAATGTGTCTGTAATGTGCTGGGCTACAATCTCGTAGTCAGGGTTGTCATTAAGGCTGACCTCCACATCGTAATAAACCGGTCTTCCGTCGTCAGGGTTTAACAGTTGCCAGGTAACGGGATAGAAGCCTCCTTCAGTAAAATATCTGGCTGGCTGGTCGATCCGGATTTCGGGATGCTGATACCTGTGCAGCAATTCAGCAAATCCTTTGCCGGTAACAGGCGTTGCACCTGCAAAACCTGAAACATTAAAGGAACCCTCGTAAAACCTGAAAGGCAGCATGACTTCCTGGTTATCGTGGCGGATTGTAAAAGTCAGGTCTATGGTATCGTGAACAAAGTGCCATTGTTTCGCGTAACATCGTTCCTGGTCAGGTGTGAATACAAACTGCAGACGCTCAAGTGTGAAATCTGAACTTGAAGCTGCCGTGGAGTCATTGATGTAGATGCTGAAATGCCGGTAGGCAGGCGTGTCGGGAATGCTGTTCTCAGGGGTAAACAATTCCCAGATATTGAGATCCATGCCATTGGAGAGTTGTACCGAGAACCATTCATAGTTTTCGCCGGTGCTGGGGTTGAAGGTGCCATATTGTCTGTCAAGCCAGGAGACGCCCGAAACCGGTTCGGTGAATCCGTTGAGTGTGATGCTGCCGCTTACCTCAAGGGTTGTAAGCGAGTAATAGTAAGAGTATGCGGTTGCGCCCTGGTAGACAAAACCCGAATCGTTGATCATCAGAGGTTTTTTAACTGCCGCGAAGTCAAGGTTAATGCTTCCGTATGCGGATTGGGCATTGAGCTGGTATTCGAAAGGAATAAGTTCTCCCTGGCTATCTGTAAGGGTTACCCATTGTTCGCTTCCTCCGCCCCAGGTCAGGGCCTGAAGATGAAGCATATCCTGCGAAATTGCCGGATAAGTGCAAGGCAGTGTTTCAGGATAAAATTGCCCATCGGTTTCATCGGCAATATTAAATATCCGGAAACCATCAAAGCCAAAAGCCGGATAATAGAAATAGGAAACCATAAATGAGTATTCCTTTCCGGAACTCAGGCCTGTGAGGAAGCCATTGGTGTACCACCACTCGGTTGGCTCTGAGGGATGACGACCTTCGTCCTGTGGGAAATAAATCAGTGTACCTGCCTCATGATATGGGTAAGTTTTCCAGCTTTGGGACTTAAGGCTGAAACCGGAAAAAATCAGAAAAATCAGGAGGATATATTTTGATCGGGCCACGGCTGACAGGTTATACGACTTTTAATTCAACACCTGAAAAAACCTTTTGTTTGCGGGGCATTATCCCTCATTCTTCAGGTTTTGCTCAAATGTTTCCGCAATGGCTTTCGCCTCCTCATAATCATGACCTGCAACCATTACATCGGTGGTGTTGTATCCTCCGGGCGATGCATACCAGGGGGCAATGGTGGCGATATATTCATCTTTCAGAAATGCAGGAATGCCTGCGTCTTCAAGTATACTCTTCAGCAGGGCCGCGTGCCAGGGTGATCCTGAGTAGATTCTGACCGGCACATTTTCATGATCCTGATCCATTTTTCATTTTTTTAGGTTGCCGGTTATCCGGTTTTAATTAGTCGGGATAAATGCCGGATATTCTATTGTACCGGCCTTGCTAAGTTAATAATTTTGTGTAATAACGCTTGTTTTGGTGTATGTATATTTTTAATTATTGTGATTCTGCTGTTATGTGAATTTACGTTTTCCGGGAATAAGCCCCGTGAATATTAACGTTATTGTTAAGTTTATTTCATTTATCCTATCCCATCTATAAAGAGTTATGGATAATGAAAAACACGGAGCCGGTATTTCGGGAGCGGCTCCGGTTTGATGAATTTATTGACTAAGAATCATTGGGACAAGCACCTGTCTCCATGTCCGGGTTAAACTTTTTCAATCGCCATCGCTATACCCTGTCCAACCCCGATACACATGGTGCAAAGGGCTTTGTTCAGGTTGTTGCGGCGCAACTGATGAATGGCGGTAGTGATAAGGCGGGCACCGCTCATGCCCAGCGGATGGCCAATGGCGATGGCGCCCCCCAGCGGGTTAATTCTGGGATCATCGTCAGCAAGGCCGAGTTCGCGGATGCAGGCCAGCGATTGTGCGGCAAATGCCTCGTTAAGCTCGATTATATCAAATTCTTCGAGTCTGAGGCCGGTCAATTTCAGTAACTTATGCGTTGCCGGTACTGGTCCAATGCCCATAATACGCGGCGGGACGCCTGCACTTTGCATCCCCAGTATCCTGGCCAGGGGTGTGAGGTTAAATTCTTTAACTGCCTCTTCCGACGCGATGATGAGCGCCGCAGCGCCATCGTTAACGCCCGAAGCATTGCCGGCCGTCACCGTACCGCCCGGGCGGGAGATAACTTTCAGCGTGGCAAGCTTGTCCGTGGGAGTCAGCCTCGGATGTTCATCGGTATCAAAGATGCGGGATTCGCCTTTGGGGCCGGAAATGGTAACAGGCACGATTTCATCACCAAAAAGGCCTTCACTGATGGCATGCGCGGTTTTCTGCTGGCTTCTGAAAGCAAACAGGTCCTGGTCTTTACGGCTGATATTATAAGCTTCGGCAAGATTTTCGGCGGTTTCGATCATGGAGTCGGTGCCATAGATTTTATCCAGCTTTTTATTGATAAACCTCCAGCCAATGGTTGTATCGTAAAGCTCGCCCTGTCGCGAGAAAGCTTCGCCGGCTTTGCCCATTACAAAAGGCGCCCGGGTCATGCTTTCCACACCTCCGGCAATAATCAGGCGTGCTTCACCGGCTCTGATGGCCCGTGCAGCGGCGCCGGCAGCTTCCATCCCCGAGCCGCATAAGCGGTTTACAGTTACCCCCGGCACCTCAACCGGCAGGCCGGCCAGCAAGAGCGCCATTCGCGCTACGTTCCGGTTGTCTTCACCGGCCTGGTTGGCGCAGCCAAGCATCACATCATCGATGGCGCCCGGATTCAACCCGGGATTTCTTCTTAAAAGGTTTTCGAGCGGAATGGCAGCCAGGTCATCGGCACGAACAGCTGAGAGTGAACCTCCGTATTTGCCGACCGGGGTTCGTATGGCATCGCAGATAAATACTTCCTTATGCATGATTTCTTGGTTTTGGAAGGTCTTTTAAAGTTCAGGAATTCAGGAATGGCTTTATGTGCCTGAAGCTGTTCAGCATTGCTTCGCTCAGGATGTCTATCTCCTTTTGTGTGATAACCGTTGAAAGTACACACGAACATGAATTGATCATGATGACACCCTCCTCGTACATTTTGTCGAGGAAGAGGCTCATAATTTTCTTCAGGGCGACATTTTCATAGCTTTCCCTGTAAGTGGTAGGGGCAACTTCACGGAAGTGAACCTTGAACATTGATCCCTTCCCCGTAATACTGAGCGGAATGCCGGCAATTTTGCCGGCTTCCTGAATCTGCCTGACAGCGATGGCGGAATTATCATTCAACTTTTTCATAGCTTCACGATCCAGCATCTCCATGGCAATCTTTCCTGCTGTCATTGATACAGGATTGGCCGAGAAGGTTCCTGAAAGCGGGAACCTGAAATCACTGCCACCCGGATCAAGGATGTTCATGATTTCATCTCTTCCGGCGAATGCCCCGATGGGGAAGCCCCCGCCGATAATCTTTCCCAGGGAAGTAAGATCGGGGGTTACGTTATAACCTGATTGAGCACCTTCGTAATCAACTCTGAAACAGATTACTTCATCAAAGCACAACAGGGCATTGTTCTGCCGTGTCCAGTTATACAGGGCTTCGATAAATTCAGGAGCCGCCTGCACCATGCCGATCCGGTGAGGAACGGGGTCTGTGATGACGCAGGCAATTTCGCCGGCGTGGCGGTTCAGGATATTAATGGTCCGTTCCACATCGTTAAAAGGATATACTACTACATTGTCAAGCACACCCTGAGGGGTTCCGGGAACATGCGGAACGCTGCTGGGGTTGTCAATTTCTCCCCAGTTTGAAGGGTTGGCACTCTGGCTTACTTCCGCGGCATCGAAACTGCCGTGGTATCCTCCTTCCGCCTTGGCGATTTTCGGTTTACCGGTATACGCCCTGGCCGTTTTTATCATACCCATCACCGCTTCTGTACCTGAATTCACAAACCTTATCTTGTCGAATCCGGGAACCCGGTTACACATGAGTTCTGCAAGCTCAATCTCAGTTTCAGTGCCTATGGTAAAAGCTGTACCTCTGCTTATCTGTCGTGTAACTGCCTCTACGATGCGCGGATGCGCATGCCCGTGGATCAGCGAAGCGATGTTGTTGGCAAAGTCAATCCGCTTCACGCCGTTAATATCGGTAACATAGCATCCTGAAGCCTCCGAGACGTAATAGGGGTGGGGTTTCCTGTATACAACATTCCGGCTTATTCCGCCCGGAAGCACTTTGCAGGCTTTCTGATACAACTGTTCTTCCTTTTTGCCATGAACAGGCATTGATTCTTCCTGGTGTGTCATGATGTGATTGAGTGACGGTTTACTTATTCGTATAGTTTTATTTCAGTGCCGGTGCAGCTTCTCAGAAAATCAAAGTCGATGCCGGGAGCCATTTCGCGTACGAAAAGGCCTTCATTTTTTACATCAATAACGGCGTAATCAGTATAAATGTGGCTTACCACGCCTTTGCCAGTCAGCGGATAGGAGCATGATTCCACGATTTTCGGTTCTCCGGACTTGGTGGTATGCTGGGTGAATACGATGATCGTCTTTACGCCCTGTACCAGGTCCATCGCGCCGCCGACAGCGGGAATGGCATCGGATTCGCCGGTCGACCAGTTGGCCAGGTCTCCTTCGCGCGAAACCTGAAAAGCCCCGAGCACGCAGATGTCGATATGTCCGCCGCGAACCATGGTAAAACTGTCGGCATGGTGGAAGAAACAGGCCCCCGGAATGGCAGTAACCGGTTTTTTGCCTGCGTTGATCAGTTCATCATCTTCTTCTTCCTTTGCCGGAGAAGGTCCAACGCCGAGCAGTCCGTTTTCGGTGTGGAAAATAACTTCCCTGCCCTGTGGAATGTAGTTGGCCACAAGCTCGGGCAGGCCAATGCCCAGATTGACATATGCTCCGTCGGGAATATCGGCGGCGATGCGGGCGGCAATCTGGTCGCGGCTCCATCCTTTGTGTTCATTCAGGTCCATGGATACCTCCTGTTCTCTTTGATCAGCTGATTTTCGCTGAGCGGATTTGAAATTTCAACCACTTTGTCGACAAAAATACCCGGGGTTACAACCGTTTCCGGATCGAGCGCACCCGGTTCCACCACCAGGGAAGCCTGCACAATGGACCGGTGGGCGCCCATGCACATCACAGGTCCGAAATTCCGGGCGGTTTTATTGTAAAGCAGATTCCCGTAACGGTCGGCAATTTTACACTTAACCATTGCAAAATCAGCTTTCAGGCCGTATTCCATCACATAAGGCTTGCCGTTAAATATCCGGGTTTCCTTACCTTCAGCAAGGGGCGTGTTTACAGAGGTCGGGGTATAGAATGCCGGAATACCGGCGCCTCCGGCCCTGATTCTCTCAGCAAGCGTACCCTGGGGTACCAGTTCAAGCTCTATCTCTCCGCGACGGTATAACTCCGGAAAAACTACCGAATTGGCAGTCCGGGGAAAAGAGCAGATCATTTTCTTTACCTGCTTGTTTTCAATCAGGGCGGCGAGGCCGATGTGCCCGTTCCCTGTATTGTTGCTGACAATGGTTAAATTGCGTGCACCGTGGTCTATCAGGGCGTGGATAAGCTCAATCGGGCTTCCGGCTTCCCCGAAACCACTGATCATCACCGTGGATCCGTCGAAGATTTCAGCAACGGCTTCTTTGGCAGTTCCGATAATTTTATTGATCATAATAACCTTGATTAAACCTTTTTACTTCTGGTGAGTTCAATGGTTTGTTCCAGCTTTGACTCAATCTGTTCAAGTTCAGCCTCAAAGAAATGACGGTCGCTGCCATATGGTTTCAGGTTGGCGATGGTGTTCTCAGTATCATCGTATCTGGCAAGGTACACCTTATCCATCCATTCCATGTTCCGGGCTTCATTGAATTTAAGCGCGAAGAGCTTCTCACCGTGCAGTTCAAGTGTGCCAAGCATCGAAATTTTACCGGCCGAAGAGGTCATGGTGATATACCTCGAAGGTCTGTTGATGGAAGAGAGAGAGCGGTATACCTTGCTGAAAACTTCATTGACAACTGCCAGCGGCTGTGTAAAATAATGGTGTTCGCCCGTTGGCCTCGCCATGTACATTGAATGAAATCCTATACCCAGCATCGCAAGCAGGTTGCCAAGGTCAATCCAGTTCTGTGCCGAGCGGTCAATATCCACAACGCCGTCTTCATTTGAGTACAGACTGATGTAGTTCATGATGGGACTCTGACTCTTGAGCGTTACGCCATGTGCCCTGAGCCTGCGGATGGCGGCTACCGTTACGGGATTCATCAGTTCGCGCGGGGTTGAAAAATGAGACATCAGGACCATCTGTATGCCATTGTCGGTCAGATCTCTGAAAATATCCAGCATGCGCTGGTAGTCCGGCATAAGGATTATTTCCGGGTTGAACGTCAATACCCTCGTGCCAAGCCTGATGGTTTTGATATGCCCCAGCGCAGGATCTTCAATGACCGGCCTGACATAGGCGTCGAAACGTTCGGCACTGATGTAGCCCCCGTCGCCACCGGTAATCAGCACGTCGGTAACTTCGTGATGACGTCTGAGGTAATGATGAATCTGTTGGATGTCGCGCTGCAGGAACATGTCTTCATCTCCCCTGACCTGGGCATGACGGAAACAGTAGTTGCAGAATGCAAAACAGTTCTGTGTCTGTATATCGAAAATAAGCTGGCACTGAGGATACTTGTGCTGACTGCCTTCTACAATTTCCAGTTCTCCCTCGTCGTTGATGAATGAGGGTTTGTTCAGTTGTTGTTTGCCGTCGTGGGGGTTGGTTTCCCTGATGTATTCTTTAACAATTTTCTGTTTTTCTTCATCATTGCCGGCATTCAGGTAGGCGCTGGCCACATCTCTCCTGATCATTCCGGGCTGCGGAAAAACAAGCTGAAAAATGGAATCTTCGGCAAAGCTATCCCAGTTAATGGCATTGAGTACATGACGGGTTGCCATAAAGCGGTAAACTTTGATAAATAGTTCCCTTTCTTCGTAATGTCCGATATGAATACCGTTTTCTTCCAGCCTGGCCAGGATTTCGCGAAAGCCTTTCAATCCGGAGTACTGCTTTTTGTCTTTTATCGTGAAAAGTGCCTTGTTGCGGAAAGCCGAACAGGCAGGGTAGGCTGCCTGAAGCCTGTTGAGCAGACCGGCAGGCAGCAGATTTTCTTTCCTGACAACTTCAAGGATTTCCTCAGGATACTTTCCGGAATTCAGAATTTCTTCTATCTCGTGCGTTGAAAACAACACATTTTCTCTCTTCTCTTGCATTCGGGTGGTGTTCATTTTTTCTGGTTATGTTATATTATTCGTTCTCAGGGTGTAAATATTTACATCCGCCATGGGAAATTTTAAAAATGTCAGGGAGGGGAAACTCAGATGCAGTTTACCGGGTATGCATCGGTCTTTTGGTGAATGCCGGACGTAACACTTACATTACTGACAGCGTTCCGGGTGCAGAAATACTGGTTTCTCGAAAGATCATTTGCGGCAGGATCACAAAAATCTGACAGAGGATGTCTGTTGTAATTGCTTGATATAAAGCAATGTGTAAGTTGAAAAAGGTGTTGGATGGAATTAAATTTCATCATAACATCATCAAGTCAGGCCTTCGCAGTTTGACGGCATGAAATTAATCAAAGACTTGACTTAAAGCTATATGCCCGCAAAATTTTTTTTATATTTTCTGCCTGCTGAATTTTCATCCCGATTAGGCCTGATGGTAAACTTATGCCTTATGCGAATATAAAAAAAAGCCTGCGCCCGGTTTTGCTAACGGGCGCAGGCTTTTACGTATAACAATCCGGGAGATTTATTTTTCAGGCGTCTTCAACATTACCGTTTTCGGGTCAACAGTAATTTCCTTAAGCCTTTCTGCAACTTCCGGTTTCATGCCTTCCTGATACCTGCCTCCCAGATGGCGGGCAAGAAACTTCTCAGCTGCTGCCAGCATGGCCATGTTGTTAACCGGGCGGGCGAAACCATGTCCTTCGTCGGGTGCTACAATATATTCAACAGGGAAGCCACGGTCGCGCAATGCAACCACAATCTGGTCCGATTCATGTTGTTTTACCCTTGGGTCGTTAGCACCCTGAACCACCAGCAACGGCGATTTTATTTTATCGGCCGAGAAGAGGGGTGACATTTTTTTCAGGTCAGCTTCGCCTTCAACAGTGGAAGGATCGCCCATGCGTTTGTGAAATACGGTTCGGATGGATTCCCAGTAAGGAGGAATAGAGTTCAGCAGGGTGATCAGGTTTGAAGGCCCGACGATGGAAACCCCACAGGCGTATACATCCGGAGTGAATGCAAGTCCCGCCAGGGTGGCATATCCTCCGTATGAACCGCCCATAATGGCTACTTTGGCAGGGTCGGCGATGCCTTGCTTTGCAAGGTACTTAATACCCCAGGTAATGTCATCCTGCATCTTGCGTCCCCATTCATTGTTTCCTGCATTGATAAACTTTTTACCGTATCCGGTCGAAGCCCTGAAGTTCGGGTCAAGTACGGCATAGCCCCGGTTGGCCAGAAACTGGGCATACGAATTAAATCCCCATCCGCTTCGGGCCCATGGGCCGCCGTGAGGCATCACGATCAGGGGGAGATTTTTGGGATCAACGCCTTTGGGAAGTGTCAGGTAGGCTGGTATTTCCAATCCGTCGGAAGAGGGATAGCGGATGGACTGCATGTTTGCCATGTGTTCAACCGGGATATTGGGCCGCGGCCGGTACTGGAAGGTGAGTTTTTTGGTAACGCGGTCAAAAAGGTAAGTTGTTCCCGGATCTACATCGCTGTATGAGCCGATAATCCAGAACCGCTCGTCAGCGGTCGTTCTTGCAAAATAAGGTTCAACGCCCGGTAACTGCTCGCTGATGCGTTTGTAGTCAGCTTCAAAATCCTTATCTTTCCAGTAGAGCCTGTTGCGGTCATCTTCATAGGAAGTATAAATAATTTCACGCCTGAGATCCGAGAATGCCACATCCCCCAGATCAACACGCTGCTGAGGGTCTGCTTCAACGAATTCTTCCTTCAGGGTGTTAGGATCCAGCAGGATCAGCCGGGTAAGGTCCACATCATCCCCTTTGTTGGTGATCAGGTAAACCTTTTGGTTGTTTTTGTCAAAGGCAAGCGGGTAGGCGGTTTCAAATACATTGGTAGTGTAGATCGGGGTAAACCCGTTGTCGTCAACCCTCAGGATGTCGTTGCTTCCGTCGGCATTGGCCCGCATGGCAAGGCGCAACTGGTCGTCCCAGTCAAATATCCATCCGGTAATGCGGTCTTCGCCCGAATTCTGACGGATTAAGGTACGCTTGCCTGTCGAAAGTTTCATCCTGTATAAATCATGCCAGGCCGGATCACGGTCATTAAGACCAATATAAATAGCATCCGGATCGGTTTTGGGGACCGAATAGATCTGCACTCTCACGCCTTTGAGGTTGGTTAGGTCACGGTTTTCAGGAACCTCAGCACCGGCAGGGGCTTTTTCAGCCGGGTTAACGGCGTAGATGTTGAAGTTTTCATCACCGCCTTTATCCTGAACGTAAAGGATGTACTTCCCGTCTCTCGACCAGAAATAGGAACGTACCGGCCGCTGTTTATCGGCGGTAAGGGGGCGCGCCGCAGCAAATGGCTCCTCAAGCGTCTTTACCCAGATATTCATTACACCATTGTATGGCTTTACAAATGAAATGAACTTCCCGTCAGGCGATAACTGCCCGCCTGAGATTTCGGGATTGTCGAAGAAAAGCTCGCGGTCGAGCAGTGGCGGAAGTTTGCTCTCCTGTGCAAGGAGTGAAAATGAAGTTGCGGTCATGATCATGACAATTACCAGAACACTGATCTTTTTCATAAGATATTGTTTGATTAATACCGGAAAGATTATCAAAGAACAACACAGTTTGCCTGATGTTGTAAATTGTTATGAAGTTAGACGAAAAAGATTCAGAAAGATTACATTTTTTTTACCATTGTCAGGATAAAATGAAGAAAGAATTTGCCACAAAGACACGAAGACACTAAATATCACTAAATGAGAAAAACTGGTTTTGTGTAACCTGATGCCTTTGTACCACTTCGGCAGGCACAGTGCATCGCTTAGTTGCGAAATATTTAACGGTAAGTTGTATGCAGTTACAAACTTCTGAAACCAACATCCATAAAGCATTCCGGACAAATTATAATCATTTCCCCTGACAACAATTAATTGATAAATAGCACAACATCGTTGACACTTTTTTTCATAGCACAACATCG
>VSSQ01000284.1_pt1 | contig 49258 bp, 54 predicted proteins | sample 4763081 | NCBI WGS metagenome assembly VSSQ01 (sample SAMN12137344, study PRJNA551015) | bioreactor metagenome | isolation source: SDC9 anaerobic chlorinated ethene degrading culture | place: USA: Knoxville, Tennesee | collected 2015-01-01
TACCCAGTTATATCAAGGCTCTATTCCCTCAACTGGGGTGCGAAAGTTGAGTTAATCACTCATTTTCTATCTCATTTTATAATATTACTCTTGTCCTCCATATGTGACTCCTATCGCCAAAAAATTACTTAGTACTTTGATTACTTTTATCCTGACCATAAGAACGCAGTTATGCCCCTTAAGTTCTGTGATACGCAAAAAAATGCCGTGACATAGTCACGACACTTTTCGCGTAATTTAACAGGCTATTCCTTTTCACCTTCTGTAAGGACAAGCCAGCTAAACTTCAGATAAAACCCAAACTCTACCTGAAGTAATTTTATATTTTAGGCAGCCCGACAATAAACCGACTTCCTTCACCCACTTTACTTTCGACGCGAAGTGTTCCCCCATGAAGCTCTACCAGGGAGTGAGTAATAGCTAAGCCCAGTCCAGCTCCCCCATATTTCCGGGTCCGGGAAGAATCGCTGCGGTAGAACCTTTCAAAAAGATGAGGTAAATGCTCCTCGGGAATTCCCGGTCCGTTATCCTGGACCGTCAATTCCACCCCGGAAGCCTCAGATTTCAAGCTGATTTGAATCAACCCCTTATCCGGGTCCGTATGCTGGACCGCATTATGGAAAAGGTTGAGAATGACCTGTTTCATTTTATCCACATCGATAGGGACCAATTCCTCAGGGGCCAAATCCAATTGAATCTCCCGTTCTTCAGCCAGCATACGCAGTTGGGGCTCCATCTCCAGTATCAGTACCCCAATATCCTTTTCCGATTTTTCAAGATAGGGAGAACGGTCCAGCTTAGCCAGGAGCAATAGATCCTGAATAAGCTTCTTCATTCGCTCCGATTCCGCATACATACTGGTTAAGGATTTCTGCAGCTTATCCGGTTGATTCATGGCTCCCCGCAGCAGAACCTCTAAGAAGCCATGGATAGAAGTAAGGGGGGTCCGCAGTTCATGAGAGGCATCGGCTACAAAGCGCCGCATCTGTTCTTTAGCCTCCTTTTCCGCTGTAAAAGAGGACTCCAGCCGCTCCAGCATCCCATTGAGGGATACGGCCAAAGTATCGATTTCTTTTTGACCTTGTTCCACAGGAAGGCGTTCGTTAAGGTTCCCCGCATCCATATTCTCCATAGTATGAACGATATTGGACAAAGGAACCAGAGTCTTTTTGATGACCGCTTGGTAAGCCACCAGTCCGCCCACAAGGGCAAGCACAGAAAGGAGCATAAATATAGACAACTGCCGGAACAAAACATCCTGAACAAATTGGGTGCTAAGGCTAACCTGAATAAAACCAACCAGATAGCCGCGCAGTTCCAAGGGGTGCAGAACCACCAGCAATTCCGTCCCCGACTCTGAGTTCACTACCCAAAACCTCGGCGACTCCGATGGATCTAAGGCTTGCTGATACTGGTCGGCACTGAGGAGCGGCGGGGCCCCTGACCGATTCATGGTATTGGCCAGGCTGGTCACGTTCCCATTCAAATCCACAAAAGCAATCGTAGAATCCATTAGGTTGATGGGAATACGATTGGGAGGCCCTTCCTGGGTTTTACCGGGTACCAGCTCCACTATATCTTTATCCAGATTGAATTTGGCATTAATCTCCGCATAGAGCAGCATCTGCGTCCAACTGTCCCGGGGAACCGACGCAATTTGGGATCGAATGCTTGCCGCAGTGCTGCCGAGAATGAAGTCCTTCAAGAAAACATACTGAAAGATCCCGATCAGCAATAAGATAATAGCCAAAAAAAATAAAGAACGGGAGAGCAGCTGAAACCTCAAGGAGTTGGGGGTTACGATCTTGTGTATAGAGGCTCCCTTCTTCATATCAGGTCCATCCGATACCCGGAGCCCCGCAGTGTACGAATCAGCCGGTGCTCCTTATCCCCCAGTTTTTCTCTCAAGGAGCGAATGTAGACCTCCACGATATTATCATCACCAGCAAAATCATATCCCCACACTTTATCTAAAATCATCGTCTTGCTCAAAACCAGCCCCTGATTAAGAATTAAAAATTTGAGCAACTCATACTCTGTAGGGGAAAGCTCCAGAACCTTATCCTGAAACTGGATTTCCTTGCGGCGATCATCCAAACGAAAGGGGCCCATCACCACTTCTCCTAAAAGGGTGGGGAATTGATTGCGGATACGGGCGTGAATGCGGGCAAGGAGTTCCTCAAAGCTAAAAGGCTTAGCCATATAATCGTCAGCGCCGATGGTTAAACCCTTGACCCGGTCCTCCACTTCATCCTTAGCGGTCAGCATAATAATGGACACATTCTCACTCTTCTTCAGCATCCGGCAGACTTCAAAGCCATCCATTCCCGGCATCATAATATCCAGAATCACAAGGTGGGGATGGAGCTGTTTAGCCAAGGTAACTCCTGTCATCCCATCAGCCGCCGTCTGCACCTCAAAGCCCTCGTTCAGCAGCCCCATTTCCAGGAACTCCAGAATGTTCGGTTCATCATCAATAATCAGGATTTTGATTCCTTTCAATTTTTGCATGGAGTATCTCCCCTTTAAAGGCGAAATCGTTCTCTTCTCATTATCTGCTGCCCCGTTGAAATGGGTCTGAGGGCTGACTGAAAATTAGCTGAAAACCTTGGCCTAACTTTTATCTTAAGCAACTATTCTTTCGGGAAAGAGTTCCGCGAATCCGTAACTTCCTCAACCGGCATATCAATAACCTCTCCATTGGTGAAACCCCGCGGAGAATGCTGGTCTCCGGGTTGCCCCGGACCTTTATAATTGGTGTAAACTTTAAAATGCACACGCTGACTTTGCCCGGCCTTGCCATAACCTATGCCTTTCTTCTGTGCAAAATAGAGATAAACACGATAAAGGGCGTAGACTACAGCACCAATAAGCACGGCCCAGATAGAAAAAACGACAACAGCCAGAATGAAAAAAATGATCGCCAGGGACCATACAATTCGATATAACCAAGGCATACCAAACCCTCCTCTTTAGTCGTTTTGAATCACTTGTTTTAAAACATTTTACTATTTTTACCATTAGGACTTCATGCTGAAACGCACAGTCCAGAATTCCCAATGACAAGTCCGATACTATCCTAAATAAATTGTAGCATATTTCCGCTATGCTTTGTAGTTTGGACCTGATTTTAAGTCAGGATAAGGTTGACTCAGGGCAAAAGCAAGAGTAATATTAATAAAATAATCTATTATATAACATCTTATGTAAACCATTTCTCTCATAAGATACTATCATCTCCAGATATCACCCGAAGATATCCTCTGAATGATAATAGCTTTATTCTATAATTTATCGGTGGTGTGCGATGATACTGCGGGAATGTGGAAAGGGGTAAATTTTTAATATGGGAAAAGTCGTCCTAGAGGATATTCTCAGAGCCGGTCAAACCTTAAAAGGGGTTATCAATAAGACACCTTTGCACCGTCATGACCTTCTTTCGGAGAAATACCAATGCAATATTTTCTTAAAACGGGAAGATCTCCAGGTGGTTCGTTCCTTTAAGCTGCGCGGAGCTTATAATATGGTTCATAGTATTCCCTCAGAACGGCTCAGCAGTGGTGTCGTTTGTGCCAGTGCAGGTAATCATGCCCAGGGTGTTGCTTATTCCTGCAAAGCCCTGGGTATTAAAGGAAGCATCTATGTACCCTCGACGACACCAAAGCAAAAAATCTCTTCCATCAAGCGGTTTGGCGGAGACTTTGTGGAAGTGATACAGATCGGCGATACCTTTGACGATGCCTTCAATAGAGCGAAAGCTCATTGTGAGGAAGCCAATAAGACCTTTGTCCATCCTTTTGATGATCCTTTAGTCATCGCCGGTCAGGGAACCATTGCCATGGAGATTCTTAATGATATGGAAGCTCCCGTTGACTATATTCTGGGTGGTATCGGCGGTGGCGGCCTCATGTCCGGTGTGGGGATTGCCATGAAAAGCTTAAGCCCCCAAACCCAGGTCATCGGCGTGGAAGCCACCGGTGCCGCTTCCATGAAGGAAGCTTTCAGTCAAGGTGAAATAGTCACCTTGCCCCACATCGACGGATTCGTGGATGGTACCGCAGTAAAACGAGTCGGAGATCTCACCTTTGCCATCTGCCGGGAGGTTCTCGACGATGTCATCGCGGTCACTGAAGGAAAGGTCTGCACCACCATCTTGGAAATGTATAATGACAGTGCTATCGTGGTTGAACCGGCGGGCGCACTTTCCATCGCGGCTCTGGAAACCTATAAGGATAAGATCAAAGGCAAAAATGTCGTCTGCATCATCAGCGGCGGCAATAACGATATTGAAAGAACCCCTGAAATCAAGGAACGTTCCTTATTCGATCAGGGCCTTAAACATTATTTCATCGTCAACTTCCCTCAGCGCCCCGGCGCCTTGAAGGAATTTGTAGGGGAAGTCTTAGGTCCCAACGACGATATTGCCCGTTTCGAGTACACCAAATCCAACAACAAAGAAAAAGGCCCGACACTGATTGGTATCGAGCTCTCCCGTAAAGAAGATTACCAGCCCTTGATTGAAAGAATGGATAAGAAGGGCTTCCAATATACGCGCATTAACGATAATCCCGAGCTGTTCGGATTGCTCATCTAGTTTTTTGTGACTGCGTTGTCGTCAATGAAACAAAGCATCTTTAGCCCAAAAGGACTGTCCTGACCAGACAGTCCTTTTTCACTGAAAGAAGTTTAGTTCAATCAGGTATGGATATAATACATTGCTTCCGTCATCAGACCGCCGGCCTGTAATGATATTATCTACCTGTGTCCACGCTATCCGCGGAAGATCTCAGCAAGAGAAATCAGCAAATCCGGGAACAGCCCCACAGGAATTTGATCGGAAGCTCTATAAAATTGGGGAGCAGCATAGGCCCCTTCTTCCAGTTGAAAGGCGAGGACTGTCTGATCTGCAGGATGAACCACCCAGTATTCGGGAACTCCCGCCTTTTCATAGAGGCGCAGCTTTAAATGCAAATCCCTATGCATGGTGTCTTCCGCCAATATCTCGATGATAAGATCTGGGGCCCCTTTGCACCCTCCCTTATCCACTTTCGATAGATCACAGACCACTGTAAGATCCGGTTGGACGACGGTGGCAATATCCTCATCTTTTTGATCCGTATCTGCAGGCAGCCGAACATCAAAGGGAAAAAGAAATACTTTCCCCGGTTTTTCCCTCAGATAAAGAGCAAAAGCCATATACAGCTCACCCAATACCTCCAGATAGTGGCTGGGAGGGGCCGGGCTTCTGCCATAGGGTACTCCGTTGAAGATTTCACCAGGCTGAGTCTTGGCCCAGGTCAGATAGTCTTTATAGGTATAACGCAGGTTATTTTCATCGGGTTGTTGATCTGTAGACATAGTGCACTCTCCCTGATTGACAAGGCCATCATGGTTTTGCTTTAAGATTCAGCCGGCCATGACTCCATGATTCTCCGTAATGCTGGATTTGATACTCCGGTTTAAGGATTTTAACCTTAGCTTTGCTCAAAAGATATTCCCCATAATCTTCCCAGGCATTTCCCCGCTCTATCTGAGCAGAATCAACGCCGGGAAGCTTATCGGCCATAACTTTATCGAACTCATAATTCATCGTATTGATGGCCATAGCTTGGGCCGTTCTATCCATGCGTTTGCTTAAATAGTCCTCTTCAGAAGTAAAGCCATACTGATGATAAATTGAGGCGGTTTTTTCGACATACTCATTGTATTCTCTTAGGGCCTCCTCGTCCTGGGACATGGCCTCCAAGTTTATCCTTTTGCTTTCTTCCAGGATCTGTTTAACTCTATCGATGGATGCCTCATGCCCTTGTTTGACGGCTTCCTGATAAAGAACTTCCTCCACAAGCAGACTGTTCAGGGCATCATTCGCAGTCGGTATCTTAGCGGAGGATCGTTCAATACCCTCAAAGAACCTTTTCTGACCTGATGTCATATTTCCCTCATCAACTCCAAAGGCTTGGAGCATGGCATCTCTTTGCGACATACTGTTTTCTCCATTAAGCAACCGCAAAGCTTCAGTTAAATCAATGTGCAGTTTCCCTTCATTAATCGCTTCATCGATCTCTTCTTGTGTAATCGTTTCGCCATTGATAACAGCAACCACATTTTCGGGGTAGTTTTGACTGGCGCAACCGCTTAAAATCAAAGCAGCCATTAGAAAAAAGACCCCTGCCCGAATTAATTTCATTCTCTCTGCTCCTCACTGCTCAATTGGGCTGACCAGCCCTTAATTAATCCGCTTCCTTCTCGGAAAAAATCTACTTAACTCCCATATACTATCATAACGGAAAATAGCGGGGGTTACCAGTGGGCACTTGAACTCTAACCCCTTACCATATTTTTAACCCAAGTTCAATAACTAAAGTCCCAATACTCCATAGGATTAGGACCACGGCTCCCCAGCTATCCTTGCTCTCCCATTCCTTGGTTCCCAGGACCCGGTAACCACCGGAAACATAGCCCCGGGCCACGAGATTTTCCGCCAATTCCTCGGCCCGGCGCAAAGCAATGCGCAGCAAGGGGAGTAAAAGGGCCGCTAGATCCTTGATCTTTCCGATCCATTGCCCAGGCAAATTCCCCTTAGCCAGACGGGCTTTATAAAGCAAAGCAGCCTCCTCCAGCAACAAAGGGATAAAGCGCAAAGTCAACGTGATTAAGAGGGCAAAATCAGCCGCCTTAGGAGTTATACGGTAAAAAGGCGCCAGAAAGAAAGCGATTCCTATCCCTTGCTCTGAGGGCAAGGTAAAGGCAGAAAACATTCGGGTCAAGAGGAAAACCAGCAGGATCCGCCAGCTCATCATCAGTCCCTGAAGCACTCCCGCCATAGACCAGTACCCTTTCCAAAAGAACCACCCCTCTTGCCAATGCCAGCCCATAATTAAAGTATAGAAAAGCCCTAATACAACTCCCGCCTTGATGACGGATTGAAAGGCCTTAATGGGCAAAGGGCTGTAGCCAAGCATGATAAAAAGCCCCCCGGTCAGGCAGAGCAACCCTCCCCAGTTCACTGTAGTCATTAACAACCCCAGAATAACAAGACTCCCGATTTTCAGTCGCGGATCGAGCTTATGCAATATGCTTTCACCAGGGTGATACAGTCCTCTTTCTAACAATGGACCCCTGCCTCCTTAAGCTGCTGATCATCGATTTCCATAGCGCCGTCTTTGCTCCGTTGCTTGAAGGTAATCCGCCCTTTTTCCACCAGCCACACTTCATCCGCCAGTTCACGAACCTCCGACCAGTCATGGGTGATGTACAGGATGGTCATTCTGCCTTTCAACTCCTGCAAAAGTTCCAGCATCATGCTCCTACCCGCCAGGTCCAAGCCCAACAAGGGTTCATCCAGCAAGAGAATTTCCGGTAAAGATTCCAATGCTGCAGCTAAGGCCACCCGCTGCCGCTCCCCTCCGCTTAAATATTCCGGGTAGGCTAAGGCTTTTTCCGGAGGTATTCCGAAGACTTGCAGATATTCTATGTTGCGCTGAGCGCCGGCTTTCCTCTCCTTTTTATTCTGAAGATAAAACACTTCATCATAAACCGTACCGCCAATGATATATTCTCCAGGCTCTTGCAGGAGGAGGCGGGCTTTCTGCCACTGTTTAGTTTGGCGGGTCACTTCTTGACCAAAGGCCAAAAACTTCCCCCGGGAAGGATGAATGAGCCCGACGGCACTTTCCAGCAGAGTGGATTTTCCTGCTCCGGAAGGACCTAAGACAGCCAAAAAACATCCTTCTTTGATTTTTTCTGTAAGTTGCAGCCGTTGACCATACTCTGCTTCCCGCCACTCTAAAGTATCTTTTCTTCCATCTCCATGGAGAAAGGGGCTTTCCGCCTGATACTTCTCCCCCATCTTCTCCCGAACAGAAGAATAGCCCGGAGAATAACTTGGCGAATAAGGAGCACGAATCCCATACTCCTGGCAAAACCTTTCATCCCGGAGTGCCGTTTGCGGCCTTCCCATAGTCGACAGCTTCCCTTCCTTCATGACCCAGAGGCGGTCTGCTTTTTCCGCTAACAGCGGATCGTGTGTAATCCAAAGCTGCCCCATGTGCTTCCCTTTTTCCTCCAAAAGTTCCAGGCAAGCCTCCTGAGCCCGTCTATCCAACATGCTTAAAGCCTCATCCAGCAAAAGAAAAGCCGGATTAAGAGCAAGGATGGCCCCCAGCACCAGGCGCTGCCGCTCTCCCCCGGAAAGGGTGGCGGGGGATTGATGGAGTTTACCTTCAAGACCCATCCGGTAAGCCAGTTCTCTGACCATATCCTGGACCTTCTTCACTTCATATCCCAGATTCAAAAGCCCAAAGCCCAACTCTTCCCCAACCGTTGCTCCGATGGTCTGCCGCCGCGGATGTTGACCGATGATGCCAATCTCCTGCCAGCGCCGGACCCTTGTCCAGGGAATTTCCTGCCCACCCTCAAGCAAGTTAAGCTTCCCTGAAGCAGGTTCATTCAAGCCGGCCAGAAGCCGGGCCAAGGTGGACTTACCTGCTCCATTGGGCCCCATTAAGGCAATAACTTCCCCTTGGCGGAGTGAAAAATCAATCCCCTGAATTATGCCCAAGCTGATGGCTTTCCCCTCCAGTGATTTCATCATAGTTTCATACTCCCTATCTATCTAACCCTATCCAATATTTATCGATAGTGACTCCGCCCTAAGGCAGGGGAATCCAATCTGCGCAAAAAATCTCTTGTCAGTTATCATATCATATTGTAAACTTAAATTCATCAATCAAGTTTACATATCTTTCTGGAAAGGATGGTGCCCCATGAATGCCCAACATTTAGCCAAGACCGCGGCTATGGCTGCTCTTTTATGTTTGGCCGGTATGATCATGCGCTGGGCTTCCCCAGCCTTGGTCCCATTTAGTGTTCTCCCTGTCTTTGTCTTTCTAACCGGCCTTATTCTAGGACCCAAATACGGGAGCTTAGCCGTCATCGTTTATGTATTTCTCGGTTTACTGGGTTTACCTGTCTTTGCCAGCGCTCCTTTTGGCGGCATCGGCTATGTGCTGAAGCCCTCCTTCGGTTACCTGCTGGGGGATATCGCCGCCGCTTATACGGTGGGGAAACTCTATAACCGGCAAAGTCTGCTATCCGCTCTACTGGCCGTTCTGGGCGGCATTATCGTCTTATATCTGATCGGCTTAGCCTATTTTTATCTGGTCATGCATTTTATCCTCCATCAATCCACCACTATGGCTCTGGTCATCTCCATGGGCTTTCTTCCCTTCATCGCCGGCGATTTGATCAAAGGCGGAATAGCCGCCTGGGTGGGTAACCAGCTTATCAAGCGTCAGCGCTCAAGCAGCCTCTAGTCTGTCCGGTATGAACAAAGTACACTGAACCGGTTTGCCTAGTCCCGTCACTGTGAATACATCACAATAGGAAAAACTTATCCCTATGAGAATTATATTTTATATAGCTAACCCCTGCTTTAAAGCCGATTTGAAGCAGGGGGCGGATGAATCTCCGATATAAATGCTGTATAATGAATAACAGTGACGATGATCAGAGGAGGAGTACTTAATGTCAAAAAGTCTGGGCGATCTTAAAAATAACCTTGTGGTAAAATACACTATTGGTCTGATGATGAAGGGCCAAGGAACCGACATGCTGCGCACCGAATTAGATTGTGATGTATGCGGGGAAACCTGCCTGGCCTGGGAAGTCCACCAAATCCCTTATTATCCTGAGGGTAAGCTTGCGGATAATTATGAACCGGGATATACCATGATGGCCTGCGAAAAATGTATCGAAGCAAAGCAGATTGTTCCCTTGGATACGGACGCTTCTGTTCGTTTTGATGCCTCCAATCTGGCTATTAAAGAAATTCTCGAAACCAGAAAGAACCAACAGCAATAGGTATAAAACCTATTGAACAGTCCCGGAATTTTATCCAGAATGTCAAGGGTTTGGCCCAGATGATCCGACTTTCCCTAAAGGGAGGGGGAGCATTTAGGCCAAACCCTTTTGCTATGAGGGAAATCGGGCTTGCTTGCTCCTGACCATTTTTTGAAAATATTCTATTGATGAAATAAACTTCCAAGTTAAACATTTCACCTCTTCATTGAATTCTTATCCCCCTCTTGCTACACTTCGAGTAAATAACTTAACCGATGAGGAGGAAGTCGTCTATGGCCCAATCGGAAATTATGAAAATTCGCCGCCAAGTCTTAAAATCTGCCCTGGACTGGGTCAGTCATGACCAGAACCGCAAGGATCGCGCCACCTTGGCTCGTCAGATCATTCCCGACGGAACGCCCCGTTACCGTTGCTGTATTCATAAAGAGCGGGCTGTTATCGAGGAGCGTTTAAAAGCTGTTCTTGAACCGGATGAAGGTCCGATAGTGCGTGTTCTTAAGGAAGGCTGCAACGGATGCGAAATGCATCGCTATAGTGTAACCGACCACTGCCAGAATTGTGTTGGTCATTTCTGTTTCACCAACTGTCCTAAAAAAGCAATTCTCTTTATTAACAATAAAGCCTTTATTGACCAGACCCGCTGCGTCGAATGCGGCCTTTGCGCCCGGAATTGCCCCTATCATGCCATCATCGAGTATCGGCGGCCCTGTGAAGACAGCTGCCCGACCAAAGCCATCTCGGTCCGGGAGGATCGGATTGCCAGTATTGCCGAAGCTCACTGTACCAGCTGCGGCAAGTGCATCATCAGCTGCCCTTTCGGAGCCGTGGCCGAATCCTCCCAGCTTATCCATCTTTTTGAGGCAGTCCGTAACCCCGAGCATAAGATCTATGCCGTCATCGCACCGGCCTTTGTAGGACAATTCGGAAGAAAAGTTTCACCAGGACAGGTGAAGTCGGCCCTTCTCAAGCTGGGTTTCCAGGATGTTCTGGAAGCTGCTCTGGGAGCCGATCGGACCATCGAACTGGAAGCCCGGGAATATGATGAACGCCTGGCCCATGGCGAAGAATTCATGACCAGTTCCTGCTGCCCGGCCTATGTCAGTGCCGTTATCAAAGAAAAACCTGATTTATTCCACCACATTTCCAGCACGCTTTCCCCGATGGCCCAGGTGGCTCATATCCTTAAGGAAAAAGATCCTGAAGCAAAGATCGCCTTTATCGGACCCTGTGTGGCCAAAAAAGAAGAAGGCAAACGGCCTGAAACGAAAGTGGATTTTGTGCTTACTTTTGAAGAATTGATGGTCTGGCTTGACTATGCAGGGATCAATCCTGCCGAAGAATCCGAGCAAACCCTGGCCGGACCCAGCTCTTATGCCCGGGGGTTCGCCAAAGCAGGTGGAGTAGCTGCAGCACTCACTGCCTATCTGGGCCAGGATTCTCCCCCCACCTATCAAACTGAAGGAATTCAGAACAGCCTAAAAGCCTTGGAAACCCATGTCAAGAACGGGGACAAGGGTTTTCTGGAATGCATGGCTTGTGAGGGCGGCTGTATCAATGGACCCTGGACCATGATTGCCCGCCCCATCGCTGAGCGGGCTCTTAAAGAATTTGTCCAATCCACTGCTGCTCAGCAGTAAGAAACAGCACTATAGAAGCAAAGCTGCCAGATTACGGTATAAAAGGAGAAACCATCGTTGATGACGCGGGTTTCTCCTTTTAAGCATGCTCGTTAATTATATCTTCAGCTATCTGGAGTTGGGGAAGGCGCAAATCCATCGCTTTTTTCTGGATATAGCGGAAGGCCTCCGGTTCACTCATGTTTAATTTTTCTACCAGCAGCCATTTCGCTTGTTCGATGAGCTTACGCTCATCCATGCGCTTCTTGAGGTTATCCCGCTCACTTCTTAATTGATCCAGGGAGCTTCTTACGGACAAAGCAAAGCGGGCACTTTGAATCAAAGTAAGGCGATTGAGTGGTTTCGGCAGAATCATAGCTCCTGTGGATTCCAGGGCATCCTGCATATGGGACACCTGCTCCGGCCGTGCCATCACAATAATTCCGGCCGAAGTTTTCTCATAGGCATCAAAAACAAAGTCAATCCCTTGTTCATCAGGAAGAGGGGTACTGACGATGATTAAATCCGGCTGAACGATAAAAAACTGCCGCCGCGCCTCATTGGCTGAATGAGCGCAGTTTACCGGATGATACCCTTCTTTGATAAGTGTGCTTTCCATACTGCCCGCTACTTCAGATTTTCCACAGACGATGAGGACATTCCCTGCGCTCATTGCTTATCCCCCCTTTGTGCAGGGCTCCCTGTTCAATAGATTTTGAGATAGCTGTCAATCTCCCATTGATGGACCATCTCGTCATAAGCTTTCCACTCTCTGGCTTTGGCCGCGATATACTTGGTAAAGATATGCCTGCCTAAAGTAGCTTGAATCAAAGGATCCTTTTCCATCTCTTCAAGAGCCAGCAGCAGATTAGAGGGTAAGCGCTCCAGGCTCAGGGCCTTTTCCTGTTCGGGAGTGAGATTATAAATGTTTTCATTAACAGGCTCAGGCACCTTCATTTCCCGTTGGAGCCCATCCAGACCGGCTTCCAGAAGCAGGGCCAAAGTCAGGTAGGGATTGCAGCTGGGGTCCGGGCTGCGCAGTTCAAGGCGGGTTCCTGCTCCCCTGGGGGACGGCACCCGCAGCAGCGGACTGCGGTTCATCGGTGACCAGGCAATATGGACCGGTGCTTCATAACCCGGGGTCAAGCGTTTATAAGAGTTCACCAAGGGATTGGCCACGGCGGTGATCCCCTTGATATGCTCCAGCAATCCGGCAATGAATTGCTTCGCTGTTTCCGAGAGCTCTCCGGGATTTTCCGGGTGAATAAATACATTCCTCCCCTCTTTGGCTAAGGACATATTGATGTGCATCCCCGAACCATTGACGCCGTGGAGAGGCTTAGGCATAAAGGTGGCATGAAGACCATTCCTTTGGGAGACAATTTTCACCACATATTTGAAGGTCATGATATGATCCGCCGCCGTCAAGGCATCGGTATATTTAAAGTCGATTTCATGCTGCCCCGCTGCGGATTCATGGTGGGATGTCTCGATTTCAAACCCCATCTCTTCCAGCACCAAACAAATTTCCCGCCGGGTATTTTCTCCCTGATCGATAGGAGCCAGATCACAATAGCCGGCAGCATCATGAGTTATTGTGGTAGGCTGTCCTTCCTCATCCGTATGGAATAAAAAGAATTCACACTCTGGGCCTACCTGAAATACATAGCCTAAGTCGTGGGCTTTTTGCAGGGTTCGCTTAAGAATATAGCGCGGATCCCCCTCGAATTGAGAGCCATCGTGATTCTTAACATCGCAGATGATCCTGGCTACCTTCCCCTGCTGAGGACGCCAGGGAATAAGGGTAAATGTACTGGGATCAGGAAGAAGAAGCATATCCGAAGCCTCAACTCCCGCAAATCCTTTGATCGCCGAGCCGTCAAACAGCACTCCCTCGTCCAAAGCCTGAGCAAGCTGGTTGTGGGTTATGGCAATATTTTTCATCTGGCCAAAAATATCTGTGAATTGCATACGGATAAAGCGGACATCATTTTCCTGCACATACTTAAGGCACTCTTCTTTGGTAAACCCCATATTAAGCTCTCCTTTCAAAATAAGTAAACTATTCGACCGACAAACAACATCCTGATAGTACAAAAAGGGCGCACTAAGATCCCTATTAGGGTCCTTAGAACGCCTTTGTTCTATACCTAATCCACACTAAATTATCAATTCTTCTCTCCACAAAAACCCTACGCTTCATCATATACTTTGGGAAACTCCTCTGTCAATACAAGGGGTTTATGCATGCTGTATTCATGATCGAATCTTATACCGGAATGAAAATTATTTTCATCATCATCTAAGCACAGTTCCTGCTCCCTCACATATATTAATTCAGAGACAAAGGAGTACTCGGCCAGGTACTCCTTTGTCATTTTTGTTTGCGAGGTGTTTATTGATGTGCTCCATTCTTGGATTAGTAAATTTTAAACGGAAGATTTCTCCCCAGGAGATACAATGCCTTAGCACTATGGGGAAGACTTTAATTCATCGGGGTCCGGACCAAAACGGCCTTGAATACGGAGAACATTTTGCTTTTCAACATAACCGTTTAGCCATTATCGATATTGAAAAAGGCCGGCAGCCCATGACCGCCACCCATCAGGGATACGACTATACCATTGTTTACAACGGCGAACTTTACAACACCGCAGATTTACGGCAAGAGCTCCTTGAGCACGGAGTTAAGTTCAAAACTTACTGTGATACGGAAGTAGTGCTCTATGCCTATATCATCTGGGGAGAACAATGCTCCAGCAAATTAAACGGCATTTACGCCTTTGTAATCTACGATTCTAAAGAAAAAAAGACCTATCTTTCCCGTGACCGCTTCGGCGTCAAACCCTTCTTCTACACTTTTGTAGAGGGCGCTCTTCTTTTCGCTTCGGAGATCAAAGCCCTCCTCAAGCACCCTCAAGTGAAACCCCGTCTGGATTACCAGGGTTTATGGCAGCTCCTCTATATGATGCCTGTCAAAGAGGAAGGCACCGCCATCTTTAAGGATATCTTCGAATTGCCCACCGCCTCCCATGCTTTCTATAGCCTTGCCCCAGGAGCATCTGAAGCAGAGTTGAAGATCGCCAAATACTGGACCATGGAGGCTTATGAGAATCAGGACAGCGAAGCTGCTATCGTCGCCACCACCCGGGATCTGTTGGTGGATGCCATTGAACGTCAGCTGGTCTCCGATGTCCCTCTTTGCACTTTCCTTTCCGGAGGATTGGATTCTTCAATCATCACCGCCGTGGCAGCGCAAAAATATCAAGCCGAAGGACGGCAGCTTGCTACCTATTCCTTTGAACATGAAGGCAATAAAGACCATTTTAAGCAGACTCTTTTCCAACCGCAAAGTGATGACGAGTTTGCCGTTTATCTGGCTCAGCACCTGCACACACAGCATCAGATTCTGACCGCTAAAAAGGAGCATTTGGTGGACTACCTGGATGAAGCCGTAAGGTATAGGGACTATCCCGGCATGGCAGATATCGATTCCTCCCTGCTCTTTTATTGCCGTCAGGTAAAAGAACACCACACGGTGGCTTTATCCGGAGAATGCTCCGATGAAGTCTTCGGGGGCTACCCCTGGTTTTATCGTCCGGAAATGCTCACACGGGGGTTTTTCCCTTGGATCCACGAACCCCATGCCCGGATTAGTCTGTTCAAGCCTGAACTGGTTCGCCCCCAGGAGGGCTTTGCGTACACTTCGGAGATTTACCGCCGGAGCGTCGAGGCCTGCCCCTTGCTTCCAGATGAGTCGGAGACTATGCAGAACTCCCGCATCGCCAGCTGGCTTTCCATTAATTACTTTATGACCTCCTTGCTGGAACGCAAAGATCGCATGAGCATGGCTTCGGGCTTGGAAGTCCGGGTTCCTTTCTCCGATCACCGCTTGGTTCAGTACGTCTATAATGTGCCATGGGAGATTAAATTCAAGGATGGCGTCGAAAAGGCACTGCTTCGGGCCGCCATGCAGGACTATCTGCCTCCTAAAATCCTCTATCGTAAAAAAAGCCCCTTCCCTAAAACCCATGATCCTCATTATGAAGAGCTGGTATTCCATCTTTTCCGGAAGCGGCTGGACTCCGGCAGCGGCATGCTGGCAGAGCTATTGCAAAAGGATGTGCTCAATCGCCTTATAAGTCCTGGAAATAACACCTGGTTTGGCCAGTTGATGGGGCTTCCGCAATTGCTGGCTTGGCTGGTGCAGCTGGACTATTGGTTTGAAGCCTACCAGGTGCAATTGGTAGGCTAAGCCCCCTTATTCCCTTTTCATTGCCAAGGCAAGGCATAAAAAAGAGCATCGCCCTGCTCATGATCGAGCAGGGCGATACTCCTTTTTGGCTTTATCCTCAATCGGGTATGGTCAGGGACAGGAATCTTAAAATCCCCTGTACCTTAATTACTACCTCTATTGCAGCCTCATTATCTCATGCACACCCTTATATTTCTCCACATAGCGGCCTTGGATTTCATCACCAATCTTTAAGAAAGGTAACTTCTCCGAGACCTTGATGCTGGCGACAAAGATGTCGCTCCGGCCGTCGAGAAGAATATAGAAATAGGTGTTGCCATCCATAACCACATTCTGTATATCCGTGATCTTCCCTTGGATGTCGAATTCCTCTTTTGGTTCCTCAGGCGTGGTTTCTGTCACCGTTCCCGATCGGCCGGTAAATGCTCTCAAGGCCTCTTCAAGAGTATTGCCCACGACAACCTTCTGGTAATTCTGAGCATCCACCAGGGCATACATCTTGATCAACCCTGCCGCATCCTTCAGAGACATAAAATAGACCGGATTCCCTTCAATATTGAGGAGAAGAGGAAACGTAGATACATAGCCTTTTTCCTGAACTGCCCCCTGTGCACTGCCCATAGCTGAATACTCTTCGGCCGAGGGAATGCCATAGAAGGTTGTTTCTTTTGTCCGCATATTGATCAGAATAAATCCAATGTTGGACTCATCCCGTACCACGGAAGTGATCCCCGTATACAGATACACATCATCGTGAAGAGCCAGGTAATTATACCCTTCGGTGGTGGCAAGAACACCCTTCTGACCAAAAATTGAGTTGATGAAGCCGTTTTGATAGCGGCCGTTATAATTGACCTGACCCACCACAAGGTCGGCATCATAGACCCGGTCCACCCATTCCGGAACCTCTTCTAATTTAAGCTTCTGATGTTCGCCGGTGGTCGCATTAAGCATGATAGCTTCCTTAATATCCGTTCCTCCGAAAAGTCCGATGGTATTATGCCGCACAGAGACAATCCAATAAGGTACCCCTTGCTCATCGACTTCAAAGCTGAAATCACCAAAAATAGCCATCGGATAATGCATGCGCAAATAACGCCGCACATTTTCAAAGAAGAGTTCACTCTCGGAGTATTTGATGCTCTGTTCCGGAGTAACGAGCTCCACGTTTCCAGTGACCATGTCCACCCTGATATAGCTGGGAAGTCCTTCTTTGGTGTTGCTCAGCCATTTGAAGAAGTCTGCATACTCCAGTGGAGACACACGGACCGGCTTTCCCTGATAATTGATTTGGGTGTAATCGGGTGCCACATTGAATTGGGAGACCAGTTCGACGATCTCACCCATTTTTCGATCCCCAAGCCTCAAGGCCGTATCCCGGTCTACCGTGGGAATTTGATTAATAGGTAGTTCCTCTACATCCTTGGCAAAATCCCCTTCCTGCTTGTCAATGAGATTGGCATAAGCTTTGGCATGGAAGACGGGCAGGGAGTAAAGGAGCATAATCCCCCCTACGATAGTCACAAGCAAGGTAGCCATAACGAGATAGGAACCGATATGCTTGGTGAGGGTGAGCCTCTTTTCAACAAATACTTGATGAAGCAAAAACAGCCCGGCACCTACCCCTAGAACGTAAATCAAAAATACCCAGAAACCGGGCGACTGCAGGTTAATAGGGACGAGTGCAAAATAATAAGAGATTAAAGTGAACGCTATCCAAATTGCAGCGAGGATAAGCTTGCCCTTGGAATTTCTCATAGCCTTTTCCTTTCTTTTTAAAACTCATAAGGTCTTGGTTAAAACAATGATTATCTTAATAGTTTACCATGCTTTATATAAAAACTCCAAATTCCCCCCTTCAGGAGGGGCTATCTCCTAAGTATCGTCCCCAAAGATGAAGGGCGCCTCTTAAGCACATTGTGCTCATAAAGCGTCCTCTAAGCCCCTCCGCTATCACAGATCTTAGATGAGGAACATAATGAGTTGATATTCCGGTATACTTTTGATGTATTCTAAGTTGCTTGAAACCATGCCGGACATTATCAAATCAAAGGTCAGGGAATTATCATTGGCCAATACGACCACACCACTATCTCTCAATGGATTGCCAAACTTCCCTTTTAGAGTCAAAAGATGCTTAAAGGGCTTTCCACTCAAATCCTTCGCACTGGAATCAAACAAATAGTAGTAACCCTCATTGTAGAATAAGTCAGCGAAGAAGGGGCTGCTGCCATACTCTGAATAGAATTTTGCCATGCGCAGGGAGGTATTTTTCCCTTGGGAAGAAGCCGCCAGAAAATCATCCCACAAACCGCCGTTGGCAACTACCTCTGAATCACTCATGACATAGTATCCGGCATTTTGAGCCATTTCCGGTGTATATCTGGATGGTATGCTATTAAATCCGGTGTACTGCCCCCTATTGTCGAAAGCAAATTCCAGGGAAGAGCTTTGCTGTACCACAGTAACACCGCCTGCCAGCAACACTAAGAAGCAAACCAGACAAACGATAATATAAGCCCCTTTTTTCATCATTAATCCCCTTTCATCCCGTAAAGCGATATCCGGCTCTGTGTTTCCGAATGTCAAAAAGCTGTTCCATAAACCAATAACCAATGAATTGACCTTCTTCAATAAGCTGCATGATTTCATCCTTACTTGCCCATTTCACACATTGAACTTCTTCATATTGCAAGCATAAGCCATTGATGTCGATATCTCTCTCAACGAGGTAATAGTCATCAAAGCCTCTTTCAAAATTCACGGTGAAAAATGGGCGTTCAGCGGACAAATCAATTTTATAGCCTATTTCTTCAAAGGTTTCTCTTTCGGCGGCTTCCGCACTGGTTTCACCGGCCAAAGCACTTCCCCCGACAGTGATATCCCACATATTAGGCCATCCCTTTTTCCAGGGTTGCCGTTTTTGAATCAACAGTTCGTTTTTCGAGTTAAATATACAAACATGAATAACCAGATGATAATCGCCTTTAGCAAATTGGCTTCCCCGTTCCATTGTTCTCCCGGTTAAAGTTCTGTTTTTATCGTAGATATCCCATAGTTCTGTCATTATTCTACTTCCTTATGATGAAATTTGGTTTCTCTCTTCCGGAATATTTGATGATGTACTTGCCTCCTGAGTGCATCCGTTTAAGCCCACTATTAGTATGAGAAGTATAAGGATTATCCTTCTTTTCATTCCCTCACCTTTTTCAAGATGGATATGAGGATTTCCCAAAGACATTATAGGAAAGAAAAGTATACTATAAATGAGAGTGCAATGAATAGAATCCCCATGAACATATTCCACAGCAGATCCTCATCCGAGCTCTTGATTAATATAATCGAAAAGAAAACGATTATAAAAAGCAGAACAAAAGCAACAAGTGCAAAGGATATGAATTGATTTATACCCGACAGTAATCCAGGAGCGCTGTCCAACATCGATACCCTGTATCCATTAAGAGCAAGGATCGCCAATATATAGAAATTCATGGTGCTATACCTTCTCTTCTTCCTATAAAGGCTGCTACCCTTCTCGCCACAGCTTCGATAGAATCCTGGATTCAGAAAAGCAGAAAATCTCTCATAGAAAGCTCTATTAACACTTAACAACATAGCCAATACCAAGGAGCCAACTGACAAAACCAGCATAGTTACGCCCGATTTAAGTATTAGCATGATAATGATAAGTTGCAGCAGTAATGCCAGTATAATAAATGACTTCAGATTTGACTTTAGATTCATCTCATCCTCCACTCTTTAAAGTTTGGCTCGCTCTTCATCCTGCCCATATAATTCCATCAACCTATAATGCTTGGGGGATTGTTGGCAACACGCTACCGTCTTTATCGTAAATTTTTATCGCACCTGAGCCCACAGGTAGAACAATCGCAAAGGGTTTTGTATGATCAATATCAATAATTTCGACAGTGTTGCCATTATCAATTTCAATTTTTGCAACCTGCTGCTTGTTCATTGAAAGATAAGCCTTTTCCTGACGTCCCTCTGCTCTGTATTCAGCAATACCTTCATTTTCCGTATTTGTTGAGCCTCCGCTGCGGAAGAAGTAGCCAAATGATAGCCCTTTTCTATTTTCATAGATTGAGAAGATGTAGTTACTACTGTCTTTATCATAAAAAAGCATGGCAGACATGGCATCCGTTGTTGATTTTGCTACTTGCCAGCTGGAATCAATTTTATGAGAAATTCTTGCATCCTTCTCAATCTTTGCTTTAGGAGTACCAATAGCATTGTTAAAGTATAAACTCAGAAATAAACCGGCTATCATAACTGCAACGATACCCGTATACTTAACTGCTTTTTTCACAAAATCACCTCGCCCAAATGACCATCTATACACCTTACCACCTATCTCCGGACCTTCCTATCCAATGTTAATAAAATGGCAGAAGCTAAATAACCAAGTGAAACCAACAAAAAAAATCTAAGGACGCTTGGCGTCATTGCTGCGTAAAGGCTGAGTGGCAGAGAATAAACAAACACACCATACATTAACCAAATGATTCCATAGAATGAAGCCACTAGTCCAAGAATCACCGGGAGCCCAAATCCTATAAAAATTATGGGTATCGTTTCATTGAATGTATATTGAATTGCCCATAATGCCCATAAAATAAACACTATAATTCCGCTTACAGTAGCTGCTATGTCAATAAATATTCCGACCCGTCCTATCCTGTTCAGGCTTTGAAAGGACCCCATAAAGACTTTCATCGGAACCCCTCCCCTACTGCTCCACTACAAAGTAAATTTGTTCAAAAAAAGGTATTTCATTTTTCCACTGAGATAAGAATTCCTCATTGGTCATTGTTCTGTTATACCCTCTGGAATTATCAGTATCCATATTTGAATCATAGAGAAAAATAGTGTCTTCATCGTATCCGACAACCGTTACATAGTGTTGCCAGCTGACAAAATGTCCTATTAACACAATAACCGGCTTTCCCTGATTTAGCCGTGTTTTCAGCTGTTCCAGATTCCCACTAAACATGTTCACTTGATAATTATATTTCTCAAAAATGTCTATTAGTGCTTGGGGCATTACATACCCATTGGAAAATTTGTGCCCAAGTTCTTGATAATTGTCCCTCCCGCTTATTTCTTCGCCCAAAACTCTAAGAACATAAGCAGAAGAAAAGCCGGCACATTGCCCCTTTTCCTGTTTTTCGAAATAGCTCTTTGTTTCCATGAAATACCCAGGGCTGTAGTTTATGGCTTTCGTATCTTCCCGGGGCAAGGTTTGAGCATAAATATCTAAAACCGTTAATCCAGCTCCGCTCAGTGTTAAAACTAATTGAAGTGCAATGTTGAATGCGATCACCGTACTAAGTAAAAAAAGTACGATTTTCTTGAATAGATTCATCTTTTTTAAGTATCTCAATAGTTTGCACTCCCCTAGACTTGTTTTTTGAGCATATCCCCTAATTTTGTATCAGGCTCATGATACCGGCGGTAAATATGGGTCAATGTCGTGTAGGTGCAAAGCTTATTAAGCAGAGGAATTTGAATAAGCAAAAAAAGAACAAGGTTGGCTATAAAAAACACAAACAAGATGTAACTATAATTAAGCAGAGCACTCACAACAAACAAATAGGGTCCCATGGGCGCGGATTCACCTAGTTCATTTAATATATAGACGGATACCGGCAGTGTCGCCAAAAAATACAAGATAACGGCAAAGGGGTGGCTCACTTCAACGGCTTGGTTAGGACAATAGCCCATGCATCTCATGCAGCTTTCACAAGCAAATGTCCAATATGGTCGGGGTTTGTTATTCCCCACCATTTTTATAGCCTTAACCGGACAGCTTTCAGCACACAAACCACAACCCGTACAATCCCCGGAGGCAAAAAACAGTTTCGACAGAAAAAAACGCCCTATAATCAGATAGCCCAAAGAAACGGGACTCAGCATCAGGCCCAGGATGAGGGGGACAATCCCTCTAAACCCTTTCTTACCTTCTAAAATGCTGTTTATGAAAGCATCCGCCTTAGCCTTTGCCCTATCAATGATGAATCCGGAATTAACAGAATTCAGCCCCCAGTGCAATGCTATCCAGTTGGATGGCATATCAAGCCCCATAACTCCCCGAACACTGTATCCCTTCAAAATCAGTATAAGGGCAATAAGATAACCCGCAGTCCCCTCCATTCCGGGAAACGGAATAGAAGCGATTCTACTCCCGGCTCTTGTGGCCACCACAAAAGCATGTTTTCCCCTTCCCAAAGGCAGACGCAGCGCGTACCTAATCACATGCCAAGGTGCTGTAAATCCATGGGTGGGAAACACCACTCCCAACAGCTCACCGGAGCCTTTATCCACATCAGACTCCTCCCGGCATCTGGCGATCGGATACAGCTCCGACCTTATCCCTCTTTGCTTACCCATTTTCGTCATCCATGCGGCGGCTCTGAAGGAGTTTCCTGTTCCGCTCATAAAGTTTATTAACAGGGATTTATAATCCATACCGGCCTCCCTTTGCCTGACTACTTCCGCTCAATTTCGGTAACGCATTCGTTTTTGATCCTTCCCACCAGATATTGGAGAGCATCCACCACATGAGGCCTGATATCTCCTCCTATCAGGACAACCATGATATCATCACCCAGCTCAAGCTGACCTTCATTAAGCCAAACCCTGACATGGAAAATCCCGTCCATCTTATAAGTTTCCGCAATTACTTCATCAACCTTTGCCGCATCATAAGCGAATTCCATGCCTTTTACCATGGACCCGTCATCAATTCCCTGGCGCACTTTTGCCTTAGGCGTTTGACGCACAACGCCATTATGAACCAGAAACATTCCCTCCTGTACTGCCGCCGGATCAGCTTTTGCCTCTTTGAGCCACTCATCAATCGATGGCGGCGTTTTTTTCATTTTTCCATTAATCATAAATCAAAACACTCCTTCATTGATATTTAAAGCAAATACTTAAAGCACCCTGCTTCTGTACGGCCACTCCCTGAGCAGCTAAAAAATTCCGGGTATCAAATAAGCCATATAGAGCCCCAAACCAAAGGATACCGCATTGGCAACCAGGGCATAGAAGGGAATAAGCCATCTTCTCTTCAAATCCTTACCGCTGTATTTAGGCAGAAGAGCAGAATACACCCCTGCTTCAATGACAAACACAAGAAATTCCATCCAAATATAGTTAAATACAAACATCATACTCCCTTGATTATAGTTGATAACATTGAGCAGGATGTTCAGGATCGATTGAGTAACAACATTTACAGTTCCTATAAGCAAAAGCTGCTTTTTGGCTCTGAAACCAAACAGTAGCGCAATCAGAACTTCAATCGCCACAGTTGCGATAATTCTGGCCAGAAGAGAAATCAGTTCCCATGTATAATCATAATTCCTCACCGCTTCGATATTCTCAATGGGTGTAATTGATTCTAACTCCAAACCTTTCACATCGGTACTATAATAACTGTGAAAAGCATAGCGTTCATATGCTTCTCCACTAACGGCAAATTGATCATATGCAGGAAAGTAAATTAAAATTTTAAACTTGGGCGGTGGATAGTACCCCCAGGTAAACTGGGCTGTCTCGCTGCATTCTCCGAAATACTGCAAAAAATAATATCCGTCTTTGTCCTGATAGGAAAGGAGCTTTTCCCAAATCTCATAATCTTCATCACCTTCATGATATCTTTGGTTACCAGGATGTTCTCCTAAGGCACTATGAGGTCCAGTGGAAGCTATCTCAGACAGCAGAGTTACATAATATTTTTCGTCTTCAAGACCCTTGAAGTCAATAACCACGGAAGGCTTAGGGCCTATATCGGCATAGACTGCCATGGGCATGACGGTAAACATAAGTATAATGCCCAGCACTATGGAAAATACTTTCCTTTGCAAAAGCTCCACCACCTTCCACTAACCTTACTTACTCGTACTGCGTAAATGATTCATAGACCGCAGATCCATTCTTATCCAAACACCCCTATAGTTATCCTTGCTTTATTAGTAAATTCAAAATTACTTTAGCTATCTTTGCCCGGAAGCTTATTTATCAGCTCCTCGATTTTTATGATAATTAATTCATCATTTTGGGTTTTCCTCTTCATAAAATTAATGATACTTATCATAAAGAATATTATGAAAGCGAAAAATGCTAAATAGATTATAAGGATAATTTCAGGCATCTTTTTCCTCCTCTCATCTACATCCCATCATGGACGGCAGAAGTTCCTGGCGATAATGGCAATCTGTTGTGACGGTTTCAAATATGTTCTGGGCCGTCGCCTGTTACACACTGCTTCTTTGCAAGAAAAAACATATCGTTCGTTTTGCTTCCATCACTTTCAAGATATTCATCACGTTGAACTTCATTAATCTTTAAACCGTTCGTACATAATACATTCGATATGAACTCTTCCGAATAGTAATTAAAAAATATAAAATCATTCGAACTAAAACTTGTCGTCTCGAAACCAGATCTGCAGCCTTCCATACAACTTAGGTACAATAGCCCCCCTTCACGTAATACTTTGCTAATATCTTGGATAAACGTCCCAGCTTCCTCATCTGTTAAGTGCGGTAAGCAAAAGGATGCTATTACTGCGTCGAAGGCATTTTCCTCTAAATCCATATTCCTAATATCTCCTACCCTAAACTCGACGCAGGGGGAAATTACATTTACCTTTGCATGCCTGATCATTTCACTGGAAAGATCTATCCCTAAAACCTCGAATTCCTTATCCAATTCAACCAATTGCTTGGCTACATTTCCAGGACCACACCCAAGGTCAAGGACTTTTGCTCCAGCCGCTAAAATTCTGCCAAAGGATTGAATTCTCTTAGCATACCCAGGAAAATTCATAAACTTTTCCTCATACAAACTAGCATGTAAGTCGTATGTTTCGATAGTCCGCTCTGTTTTGTCCACTTTAGTCTCTCACCTCATCGATCACTTTCTCGATAGACCTTATCCGCAGTAACTAAGCAATATCACTATATTTATCAAAGTAAAAAAGGCAAAAGCTTTCCGCATTATACTCTCTCCCATTACCATTCCGACTTCATGATATCAGCACGTTTCTTTGCAAATTCAGAATCTGTGATTAATCCGTCCTCTTTAAGCCTATTAAGCTTGCGTAGCTTTGCCTCAAAATCCTCTTCCCTATTAATACCTTGATGATTAGGCTCTACATCTATCTCCCAAGAAGCTACACCTTTATCAGTAAAGTAATTATAAGCATGCATTCCTGCTATAGCCATCGCCATTATGGTCCAAAAAATACCGAACATCCCCATCATGGGTATAATACTAAATCCGATAATAACAAAAACGGCCCCACCGATCATCCCAACAAAAGACTGAGATTTACTCGGTTTAACACGCACTCTTCTCACTCTGATCCCCTCCATCCATATTTAGCCCTATCTATAAAAACAGGCTTCTTAATCAGGTTCCGGCCATGGAGCAATATAGTAAAACCAGCTCTCCCCTATAAAGTGCCTATACAGTACAATTCAATATATACTTAAACATTCCTCCAATTTATCCACTTATTTTACATATCGTACCTGCCCTGGCTCAATAATCAAACTTATTTTGCCATTGCTCAAGCCAATCACTATAATTTATGGAGTGAACTTCTTCCAATGTCTTGCCATCAAGAGACCAATAGCCGCCGGCCATTGGTTCGTCGATAGCCGGATAGGAAATTCCGCCGACAACCTCTTTATCAGCAATATATACCCAGACACGGGTTTCACCCTTTGACTTTACGATATTCTCAGGATACCTGCTTGTAGACTGCCAGTTATCAAAAGGATGATTCTTAATGATGAACTTTTCCACATACACCTCTTTGCCCAGGTGCTTGCTGGGATCTTCCCTTTGCAATCCCCAGTAAATCATATAAGGCATGCTCATGAGCTTTTCCTTAGTCAGGATATAGTTTTCTGCGTTACCCTCATACGCAATAATTTCGTAGCCCTTATCTTTTAGGTAATCCGCTCCTATGACGCTATTTTCACTCGTTATCTCTTTAGTAGAACACCCGCTAAGCAAGAGAGCTATAATCATAACCGCAAAAGCAACTATTTTCTTCACTTTACTCGCCTCCATTTAATATAGACGCTGATAGCGATATCTTTCTTCCCGATAATTTCATATAATTTGAGTAATCACACAGGCAATAATCTGCCGGATTCCCGCAAACACCACCGGACAGAAAACTAACGGCGGGAAGTTTTCCGCCGTTAGACCTGTTTTTTCTTTAACATCCTTTTCATCTGGGCATTGTTTTTCTCAGCAACATACCGCCCCGCTCTTCACCAGCAACCTTAGCACCATCATAGAGCTTTCAGATATCCTGTTCACAATTGACTACCGCACCATCGGATTGGCTAAAAAACGAAATTCCCAAACGTTTGGGAATTTGACCTATACTTAGACTGTCCTGCTCCTGAGCCTATATGGCCACCCGCCACCTCAATCCGAAGACTCTCTTTCCCAATAATTATCATGGAAAAGCTGCCACAAAACTTCTCCATCTTTAGACTTGCCACGAATTTGATAATAGTCCTTATTCCCAGGTTCTGTTTGAAACGCAACAAATCTACGGGAATTCACTTCAGCAATAGACAATAGTTTCTTTTCCGTATCCGTTTCATATTCGACAGTTATGATTTCCGGGTCAATTACTTCGAGTATTCCGAAGCAGTCCAGGCTCGACATTCTTACCGGATCGTCAGGCTTATAAGGCTGTTGACCCATGTGCGCAAAAGTCCACTTATCGGATTTCCATCTATACACAGATGACTCAAGAATCTTGGTTCCATCAGCAAACTCACCATTAAATAGTTCAAACTTTTTCTCCCCATTTAGGGTTAACAACCGAAGTACCGGCCCCTGCTCATCAATACCGGTCTCTATTATGAACGGCTGCGATCCCCTTATCGGAGGATCATCCAAAACGAAGCAGGTTGTTAAGGCTAATAATCCTCCCAGCATAACACTAACTATTGCTAGATATATTAGTCCTTTGACACCGGCTTGCAGATGCATCAGTAATTCCCCCAAATCACTACCTATAACTATTTAAAGCTTCCTAGGCATTTGCTAATGATAATTCTCTGATAGCATTCCTGGGATTCCCAATATGTCCCGTTATCAACTCTTTCTACTGTATATCGATAAATGAAGTTTCCGTGAAAACGCTGCCATATCTACGCAAATCGTTTAGATCGCTCTGTAATAGACCATTGTGATCATACAGTTCGATCGCTTCAACATCCGCAACCGGTTTCGAAGAAATGATATAGCCTGTTCCCACAGGTTCCTCGATTCTTTCTCCGTTTTTAAACTTAACTAAAATGTTCCGTATATTAACAGGTTTTTTAGTATCTGTTTCCATTTCCCATTTAGTGTTATTGAAATTTCCAAATACTATAGCATTACCTTCATATTCCAATAGATTGACAGTAAAACACATACTAATAGGTGTAAGGCCTGTCGCCCTCTTCTCAATTCTCTTTTCTGCATTGATTAAGAATAGCTCTGTTGATGAATGGCCGTCGCCCGAATATTTTTCCGCCAAAACTAAAACCTTATCGTCTAACGGCCTTTGAGCAAGAATCATTAACTCACCTTCGTTCGTAGGCTCGAACCTCTTATAGTAAGATTCTACGCTCTCATTTATAGTACTCGTTGCAGAGCCTGGGTGTGCTGCACACCCTGTTGTAAAACTTAATAAGCTATATAGAATAACTATGAAAGTCAATGCCCGCCTTTGTTTTACCATTTTATACTCCTCGCACCTTCCGGTTTGCTACCTGAATCAACTTGTTTGCATCCACTTAAAGTAAGCGAAAAGATTAATAAAGCTATCACCAGAACTAACATATTTCAGGAAACTGTCATATTTATGTCCCCCATTCCATTCCGCCACGGATGGCAGTTCTTCGCATTGCATAGTGTATTACCCTTAGGAGTTCCCGCCACGTCCTAAACAGACTTTCGCATCATGAATACTGATTCGACTCCCTCAAAGCCAAACTGTTCATACAACCCATGAGCATCTCGGGTTACTAAAGCGCTCCTGACATTTTTGAACTCTGGTGTCTCCAGAATACATGCTATCAACTTTTTGCCAAGCCCTTTTCTCCTATGCTTTCTATCGATATAAACATCACTTATCCATACCATGGTTGAATAGTCGGTCACAACACGAGCAAAACCAACCTGCTCTTCTCCATAATATACTCCGTAACAAAATGAATGCTCTATCGTTTTTTCAATAAGTTCCCTTGTTCTGTCAGCAGCCCAGTAACTATCGGACAAGAATTCCTTCACCCGAGCAGCTGACACCAACGACTTATCATTATTTATGATATACCCCCCAAATTCCCACCTCATCATAAAGCCTCCAAACCTATTTTTATGGATAAGCTGTTTTAACACCATTATACCATTTTCTTCTCCAAGTACATTTATGATACTTAACTCAGACCCCTATACAAAACCCGGTGCGCAACTGCCGCACCGGGTTCTTCAGAAAATATAGCCTAGAGAATCTTATCTTATTTTAAATGGATATTTTACATTATTCTTTAACCGAATAAAGGATCACCGCCAGATATTCTAAATCAACGTCCCCAATATTCTCAATGGAATGAAAATCCCCCTCTTTACATTGAGTCATATCCCCAGGCCCAAGTTCGCAGATGTTGCCGTTATCGTTAACAAGGGCTTTTCCTTTGAGGATATAGTAGGTTTCGAAATCACCGACGTGGGTATGCTGACCGATAGAGCCCCCTGGGGGAATGATGCTGACCCCGAAAAGACGACCGGTGCCGTACATCTCATTCTTCTGTAGAATATTAACAATACGGACCGTATCCTTGCCGCCTTTTAAATTCGGCTCCAAGTCGATAGGCAAATCTTTGGCTTTCTTAATCATAATTATCCTTACCTTTCTTCATAGTAATTATTGCAATGGGGGTATAAATATTATTGCATATTCAGGATCAAATCATAGATAACAGCAACCGCTTTGGCTATATCGGCATATTCGGTCCATTCCACAGGGCAGTGGCTCCTGCCGCCCTTACTCGGCACAAATACCATTACTGTATCCAGAACCTGACCGATAGCCAACGCATCGTGTGTCCCGCTCCGGAAGGCATGCGCTGCCAACTGTAGCCATGAGCTTTGCAGCTTGTTTGCAACATCGACAACATATCCTCGTTTAAATCGACGGGTTCAATGGTCAGCTTATTATGCATTTCAAAATATTCTCCGGAACAAGGCCATATTCCTGCATAGCTTCGTAAACGGATACATCATCTTTATCTTTATACTGATGCAGATTCTCAAGGGTAACCTGCCCCAGCATTGCTTTGGAGGCCAAAATAACCGGTGCCAAAGCGCATATCCTCCTCACCGCAAAAGCCAATGACAACAAAACTGCGTTTGAGCTGCACTTTGTTTTTGATAAGCAACCGGGCAATTTCTATGCCGGTCACGATACCGGCCAGCCCATCAAAATTTCCTCCGTTGATTACGGTGTCATAATGATCCTTTCTTTTTGCGCAATGCCAATACCCCTAAAAATAACAGCATAATTAGACCACTTAACAGAAACGTTTTCTTTGCACCCCATAATTCAGCCAAAAACCCTGCATAAAGGTTACCAAACGGGGTCAGCCCATTGTTCATCAGCGAATGCACCCCCATCACCCTGCCCCGGAAGTTGTCCGAAGACTGGGTTTGGATGAGGGAATTTGCAGTAGCCGAAAAGCAAATCATACAGCATCCCATGAGTCCAAAAACTATGGCGGCAGCAAAATAATTAGACAATGTGCCTGCTATAACAGACAGCAGGGAAAGACCCAGCGCACCACCCATCATGACACGAACATCGGGCTCCCGATAACTCTGCATAGCAACAAACAAAGCACCGACAATGGCCCCCACACCCAGAGAGCTCATTAAAAGACCATAACCCAATGCATTTTCACCAAGCTCGTATTTGGCCATGGCCGGCACCAAAATATTGAAGTTGATACCAATCGTGCTGATTACACCGACTATAATAATTACCAATAGGAGCAACGGGTTTTGTCTGACAAATTTCATACCTTCGGCCATTTCCTTTAAAATTGAGGTACGCGAATGCGTTCCCTTTGGATTCGTTACCGGGGGAGTATATTCTGAAGTCTGAGGCAACCTGTAGAGGATATAGATAACTCCTAAAAAACTAAGCCCATTAATAAAAAAACACCATGTCGCTCCCCATAACCCTAATAACACCCCGGCGACTGCCGGTCCAACCAGCCGTGCGGAATTAAAACTTGCTGAGTTTAAAGCGATTGCATTGGTAAGGTGCTCTCGTCCCACCAATTCGATAATGATCGCTTGTTTCGCAGGATTATTGATACAATTAACGATACCAACGCCCATAGCAAACACCAGAATCATCCAATAGCGAACTAAGCCAAGGCCAATCAACATGGCCATAACAAGAGAGAATAACATAAGTGTGCTTTGGGTAATCAATAAAATTCGTCTTCTTGGAAAGCGATCAATTAAAACTCCGGCATGAAGGGATAACAGCATTGCGGGGACATTCTGGAGAGCTGAGACCACTCCCATTAAAAAAGGAGAATTTGTCAACTGAAGTACTAACCAAATCAAGCTGACATTCTGAGCCCATGAACCAATCTGGGATAGAGTCTGTCCCCACCAGTACCATCGATAGGTGGTATGGGTGAAAGCCGGAAAACCTGATTGAAGTAATCCCTTGATTCTCATCAGCCCTCACCCCCAGCTAATTCGTTTTATCACACGTAACCGGCAAAGCTATTCCGCTGCTACTTATTCCGTATTACAAGCTTCCCATGTCCCAATTTACCTATAACGTTCCCATCTTTAGCAACGACTTCGCCTCTGACCAGCGTAAGTATTGGCCAGCCTTTGAAAATCCGTCCGAAATAAGGAGACCATGGACATTTCGATTTCAAATCAGCTTCAGTAAACTTTTTCTCCAAATCCATATCCAATACGACTAAATCGGCATCCGCTCCGGGCTGAACGACACCTTTCCTTGGATACAGGCCATAGATCCGAGCGGCGTTATAGCTTGTGGCTGCGACAACCTTTTCTAAAGAAACCAGTCCTTTATTCACTCCATCCAAGAGAGAGGGCAAATACACTTCGAGTCCGGGAATTCCATAATGGGTTTTCCAGATATCATCCAGGGCCACTTCTTTTTCCCATTTCTCCGCGGGACAATGATCCGACCCGATGACGTCTATATATCCTTTCTCCAGCAGTTCCCACATCTTAAGTCGATTATCTTCTCCGCGCATAACCGGAGTAAACGCGAGAAATGGCCCCTGCTCTTCTGTATCTTCACGGACAAACGTAAAAAAGTGAGGACAGGACTCTGCCCAAATTCTAACTCCTCTTTGCTGTGCTTTTTTTATCTCTTCAAGACCTGCCGCCGAGCTGACATGGGCAATGACCGCTTTCGAATTCGTCTGTTCGACTAGATAGGCTACCCTGCGGATTGCTTCTATTTCAACCAGTTCCGGTCTGGATTCGTTATGGGCCATGGGGTCTTTTCGCCCTTGTTTTTGTAGTCTCCGTTCGAATAGTTTAATTAAGGTTTCATTTTCAGCATGTATGATTGACAGCCCGTCATGCCTGCTTAGCGTTTCGAGTATTTCCCATAAGGTGGCATCATCAACCCGTTCTTCATAAGTCATAAACATCTTAATCGCAGTAATTCCAGTTTGAGTCCAAAGGTCCTCAACCTGATCAACATTTGACGGTCTTCCCGCACCATGCAGGGCATAGTCGATATATCCTCTGCCCTCATAGGTTTGAGTATTGAATTTATACCCTTCAACATCAACCAGATTCGTGGTCGGCATCGCCATTCCGGTGGTAATGCCGCCGCAAGCACATGCTGCTGTGGCATGTTCAAAATCTTCACGATAAATACGACCAGGGTCTTGAAAATGAATATGGGTGTCAATCGCACCGGGGATAATGAATTTACCCCCTGCATCTATTATCTCGCCAGCGCGCAATTCTGCTGTATTCTCCGTTATACACGCAATTTTTCCTTCTCTAATTCCAATCGAACCTTTAAACCGTCCAAATGGAGTAACGACAGTTCCATTCGTCAGTGCTCTATCTAAGTTCATAGTTGCAACCCCCTCTTTCTAATTCTAAATATGCCCACCATCAACCCAAGGACACGGATACTATACTTCCCAATGCTTAGAGCAGCCGTATCACCGTTCCGCAAGCCGCGTTCTCGTACACCTTATCGTCCTCCACCACAGTGACACCGTTTACCAGCACTCTTTTTATACCTTGCGCATACTGCCTTGGGTTTTCAAACGTAGCTACATCGATAATCGTATCGGGGTCAAATATAACAAGATCTGCTTTCTTGCCAACTTCCAGCGATCCTCTGTCCTTCAAGCCCATGGCATCCGCCGCCTTTTTGGTTGTCTTGTAAACCGCTTCCTCCATAGACATAAGTTCGTTTTCTCTGGCGTACTTCCCCAAAAATCTTGGGAAGGTCCCATACACACGGGGGTGTGGTTTGCCCCCCAGCAAGCCGTCCGTACACATGTTGACTTCGGGGCGTATCATGTGATCCATAATACACTCCTCGGTGGTATAAAACTGAATCTTGCCGACCTTATTCTCTTCATCAAGCAGAAGATCCATCATGGCATCGATAGGCTCTTTGCCAGTCATTTCACCCACTTCTGTTAAATTTTTGCCAACGAACTTCTGGTTATGAGGTTTATTGACGCTTGAAACATAGGTTCGATCGTAATTGGATGTATTCAACGTCTTGCTTTCTCTTTCATCATCAATAAGGATATCCCGTTTTATTTTTTCCCGCTCTTTACTGTCTGCCAGCCGCTCCAGCAGACGGCTCGTGCCTCCCACATGGGCCCATGCCGGAATCATCGCGCCCATCATCGTGCTTCCTGCAGTATAGGGGTACTGATCAGCAGTCACCTCTACCCCAAGTGCTGCGATTTCCTCCATCTTACGATACAAATCAAAGCGCATCGTTTCATCCCCTGCGACCTGTAAATGAGAAATATGCAAGCGCACGCCACTTTCCCTGACAATGTGCATCAATTCATCCATAGATTCAAGAATTTTCTCATCCTGGTTGCGTTGATGAACAACAAAGGGACGATTATATTTCTTGGCAACGCGGCAGAGCCGAACCAACTCCTCCGTTTGTGAATAAACACAGGGAATATAGATTAAACCGGTCGATAAACCCGCTGCCCCCTCCCTCAATTGCCGGTCAAGAATAGTCTCCATCTGTATCATTTCTTCATCAGTGGCCGGTTTATCAGAGAACCCCATCACTGCCAGTCTGATATTTCCGTGGGGAGAGAGGCAGGCAAAATTCGAGCAAGAGGACTGACGTTCAATGGCCCTGAAATAATCATCAATGGAATCGTATACCCAGGAAATCTGATCAGAATCTCCGTTTAATCCCCCGATATTCCGGCGCCAGTCCTCCGCATATTCTGCAGGAATCGGTGCCATAGCAACGCCATCCTGGCCCAGCACCTCAGTTGTAATTCCCTGGCGTATTTTAGGCAGAATTACTTTTTCCGTTAACACCAACACATCGCTATGGCTGTGTGTATCAATAAAACCTGGGCAGACCGCAAGCCCTCCTGCGTCAATGATCGTTTCATAATCTTCGGATGCAGGTACGTCCCCAACTGCAGTGATGGTGTCCCCAATGATTATGATTCCGCCTGAGAAAGCAGGCTTTTTCGTTCCATCATAAATCTTCGCGTTTTTAATCATTGTTTTTCTCATGAACATTACCTCTTTCCTAAGCGATTGGTCTTTTCTTAATCGTTAAAGCAAGAACAGCTGCAGCAACGAGAGATACCACCAGAAGTAAAAACGCCGCATTGTAGGATCCGCCGCTTGCCTTGATCATGAAGCCCATTGCCGCCGGCGCCACTAAACCTGCAACTTGTCCGCCAAAATTAACCGCTGCTGAACCTGAACCCATTAAACTGGCTGGGAAGCTGTCACTGACCATAGTCCAGAAAACCCCCTGCGAAAAACACATCAGCCCATTGGCCAGACATTGATAAAAAATTGTCATTTCCGTACTCGGCGCTACGAAGAGAAGATAGATAAATACACCGCCCAGTGCTGCCGCCCCGACGAAGAGCCATTTGATTTTATCTCTATAGCGATCTGCAGCACGTCCTCCAAGCAAAATACCGATCGCCCCAAACAAGAAAGGAAGCGAGCCATAGATTCCAGTCTTCATGACTGAAAGACCTCTTACATTCATGAGATAAGAAGGCATCCATGAAGAAAAACCCCAAATAGCGATATCTGCCAGGAACCAAATGGCGATCATTTGCCAGAGTATTGGAGTCTTAAAAATGTCCTTAAAACTAAGTTCGCTTTTATTGTCAGCAAGCAATTGTTTTTGTTCTTCTTCGCGATCGGCCTGAAGTTCCGCCAGATCTTCAGGTGTCATCTGAGGGTGATCGGCAGGGTTGTCCTTAAATTTTACCCAGTAGTAGATCCCAAGTATCACACCAGGTATACCAAGAACAAGAAAAACGGCTCTCCATCCGAGCACTACAATGATCGCCGCCGCCGTTATGGAAGCAAAAATATTTCCTATACTATTAGCCGTTGATTGAATTCCAATAGCCGTACCTCGCTCTTTGCTGGGGAAATAAGTAGTAAGGGTCTTATATGAGCTTCCCGGCAAAACCGCTTCCCCCAGCCCGAACGCAAAACGAACCAAAAGCAGAAGCGGATAAGAAAATACCGCACCAGTTAAGGTCGTAAAGGCTGACCACCAAATAATGCCGACACTTAACATTCGTCTGAATCCCAACTTATCTGCAAGCATACCACCGGGTATTTGAAATAGAGCATATCCCGCAAAGAACGCGCTTAGGATCAGGCCTTGTGCTGCTGCATCAATATTAAATTCCTTTCCTATAAACGGCAATGAGAGCGTTATTACCATGCGATCTAAAAATGATAAGAACCAACCTAACCAGATAAATACTAAAACCGTGTGGCGGGCACCCCATTTAAATGTCTTTTTTGTTCCTTGATTCGGATCGACCTGCTTTGGAATTGCCATTATTATAGACCTCCTTTTTCAAGATTACTGTCATTTTTCTGATAGTTATTACTTTTTGCAATTATCATGCCAGCAGGAGATTTACTTAAGCTTCCTCGTCTATCGATTTATTTAAGAATGAAAAACAGTTTTCACGCTCAATTTCTTGACAGGAACATAGGTTTTTCATTCTTAACTTCTCTTTAATGGCCGGCCAATTAACGGCCATTAACATCCATAAAACAAACTACCTGATATCATGTGAACAAACTGGTATTTCGGCCTTAACACGCCTCCGCCAGCTGCAGCATTGTATAAAAAAGCACATTCGTTCCGTCTCTACAATCTTCGGGCTGCTATACTCGCCCGGATCGTGGCTTAATCCATCTTTCGAACGGACTACCGATCAGATTTCCTACGGCATCTTCGTGTACGTTTAATCCAGCCTCCTTCATATATCCGGAAACCAAGTCCTTGACTGCTCTGTCTTCCTTGGTAAAAGCTGCTCTGGTCACTCCTCCGGATTGCTCTTTACCGATTTCACCAACCTCCATAAGCCGCTGCCATAATCTTTGCTGGTTAATCATTTTGAGTACCTCCCCAATAAATAGTGGCCCAGGGAGGCAGTACCCCCCTGGGAATCTTGCAGTAGAGCGTATGATCTTTTTCTGATTTAAGGGGTCTAGCTATTGCACATATTGCACAGCTTTCTTCTCATTGTAGACATCGCGATCAAGTTCTCCGGTCTTGTTGGCAACAAGCAGGGCGATCAGGACATCCACATCAACATTGAGTACCGTGCGTAATTGGCCGACAAACCAGTCTATGCCGAGCAGCAGGGCTATACCGTCTAAAGGCAGTCCCATTGAGGCCGCTAAGAAGGTATAGGTGACAACTGTTGCACCAGGAATACCTACGTTACCTGTTGACATCAACACAGAGAGCAGAACCGCTAAGCCGATTTGCATGGGGCTAAGCACAACACCGGAAGCTTGGGACAAGAACAGGATGACCAGGATATAGCATTGGGCCGCTCCGGTACTGTTCATGGACATTCCGATGGGAGCCACGAAGTCTACTACTCTACGGCTAATACCAAACTTCGTAACAGCATCTTCCATCTCTGTGGGCAAAGAAATGGCTGAGGACGTTGTAGTCAGTGCAACAACAGACATCTTGGCGAATTTTTTGGGCATTTTTAGGGGGCTTATCTTGCACAGCATGGCTGCCAATGGGAAATAGATGAGAAACTGAATGATAACACCTACCAACATAGCACCATAGAATTTCACCATAGGGATAATGATACCGAAGCCAATGGTTCCCGCCGCATTGGCAAGGAGGCAAAAAACGCCAATAGGAGCCAGCTTCATGACGATTTTAATAATATTTAAAATACACGCGTTGAGTGCTTTGACCCCATTAATCACTGAGGTGTCACCGGAATTGGTTGTATACGCACTCATACCGAGGCCAAAAAGAATGGAGAAGACCATGCAGGCCACCATGGCACCACTTGCCATAGAGCCAATGATATTCGTGGAAAAGAAGCTGAGGATCGTGTCCTGAAACGAGGATGCTTGTGGTATCTCGGTGATTTGGGCAGGATCGATGATGGTCACCCCAACTCCCGGCTGGAATATAAGCCCAAGAACGTAGCCGAGTGCAGTCGATATAAGGGTAAAGGTTAATATCCATTTGACAGCTAAGGCCCCCATTTTGCCTACGCTTCGGGCTTCCGTACCGCCAACGGCCATGGCCACAGCAGTCATGACAAGGGGCACCATAGACATTTGGAGCATCCGAATCCAGACATCGCCGAGGAATTTAAAATTCGCTGCCCACGGACCGATCAATGCGCCAAATACAATACCGCCGATGGTACCAATCACGATTTGGGTTGTGAGAGAGAGTTTTTTTCCGTTTTTTTTGACGGCTGCTTCAACGGCCATACTCTTAACCTCCATTAGATAAAAATTTTTATACCCCAATGATAGAACGGTACTGATTTATTCCGTAAAGAATCCCGTTTTCGTAAACTTATCAATCCACATGGCATCTTCGCTGGTAACGCCTATTTCCACACATTGCCTCATCAAGTCGATAAGCGTCGCATTAAACTTTACACTAAAGCCGTCTATGGCCGGAGTTAACGAGCCATTGGTGGTGAGCATGCCATGATAAGCTGCCGCTTTCATGAGATCAGCTTGCAGATTGGCATCGTGCATAATCTTCATGTTTTTCTTGAGATAGGCGAGCGCTGCAATCATCGCATAACATCCCCAATCCGCTGTTTTGGCGATAATGATATGATCGGCTGCCGTTGCGGCCGCCGCACCACCCTTGCATTCACAGATACAGCCACCCTCGCCGGCACCCGGCACATGTTCCTGTATATAGTTCTTGATCGCACCCATGCCCAGTTCGTTTCCGCAGTCACCTATGGAGAACGTTGGAATTGCCCTTTCCTTCACTTTATTAAATAAAACATCCATCTTTGCTTCGATTTTGGTTACATCCCAACCATAGGCCATATGGTATACACCCTTTTCGTTGGGTGAAGCAGTTTCCATCGAGATTAACGCCCTAGGGTTGAAGGCCAGAATTTTATCCGCGCATTCTTCCGCAGCCTTTGCATCTTTGGGAATAACCACACCGGTCATGGCAAAGGGGCGTTCCAATACCAGGTCCAGGGAGTCATAATAATTAAGTCCGACCACGGCAGCGCAGTTCTTTAAAGCTTGCTGGGATTCCTGCGGAATCACTATCACCGGCTTTACATCAAAGCCTTCCACAAGTGCTCTTGCTGTAAGCAACGCTCCTGTAAATCCATCCATCTCGGTTCTTTGGTGGTTGCGCAATACGAATCCGCACAAAATCAAGACGACATCCTCTGGCTTCAGAACCTTGCTAAGCTCTTGGGCAAAGTGCATCGCAGTGGGTCCCCCTGCATAATCCCTTACCCCAGGGTAACATAGCCTGTTGATACCAATGCAGGTTGGGTCTATGTTCATAAGTGCATCGAGGTTTTCTCCCATTTGTCGAATAAAATACTCTTCTTTTTTCATTTTTTGTCCCCCACCTTTTTGTTTTTTGGGTGCCCTATTTTTAGAGCTACCCTTGACTCTTTGCAATAATCGTTCCACAATAACAAATGTTTTAGAACTCAGCAAAAACTCGATTATTTCATCAAATTTTTCTTTTATAAAGGGTGAATCCACTAATATTTCTGCAAATTTACGAAAAAACGACATTATCAGGCCGTCCTAATCACGTCCAATATCGACCATTTATAATTAAGAAGATAATTAGGGGGCATCGCCTACTGCTTCCTGAAAGCAGTTTGGCGATGCCCCTTTAGAGCACTAAGCTATTTTGTTTTTAAAGCGATAACTTCCATTTCGATCATGGCATCTTTTGGCAGTTTACCCACCTGGAAGCACGAGCGTGCCGGGAAAGGCTTTGCAAAGAGCTCTCCATAGAGCTTGTTTACAGTCGCAAAATCATTCATATCTTTCAGGAAGATCGTGCTTTTGACTACGTTTTCAAAACCGGCACCCGCTTCTTCGAGTATCGCTTTGACATTGCTGAAGACTTGATTGGCCTGCCAAACGATGTCATTCTGATCAATCTCGCCGGAAACAGGATTTATCGGGAGTTGCCCCGAGGTAAATATGAAACCAAGAGCCTCAATTGCTTGTGAATATGGGCCTGCAGCTGCCGCAGCCTTGCTTGTAAATATTTCTTTCATGAGATTATCTCCTCCGCTTTAATATTTAATAGGTCATCCCTATTCCGCCAACTCCAAAAGTGTATGATAAAGCACATTAGCCCCATCTCTGCAGTCTTCGGGACTGCTGTATTCGAGGGGGGCGTGGCTTACTCCATCTTTTGAGCGCACAAAAATCATCCCGATCGGGCACAATGCAGCGATATGCATCGCATCGTGACCGGCGCCACTCATTAAATTAAAGGGTTTTAAACCCGCTGTTTCACAGGAATCCTTGATTATTTCCTGTATCGCGGGATCGCAAGGAACACCACCATTGCTATAGGCTTTTTCCACAGTGAGTTTTACTCCACGCTTCTCAGCGATGATCCTAGCCTTTGCAATAACCTCCTGCTCCAGCAGATCCTTGCTCGGATCATCAACGTTGCGCAGATCCACTGAAAATTCTACTCTTCCCGGAATAATATTTGTTCCGCCTGGAAAAGCCTGAATGTACCCGATAGTCCCCACACATTGACCTTTTCTGGCCTGGTCTTCAATGTCCAACATGATTTCTGAAGCCGCCATGAGCGGATCTTTCCTTAAATGCATCGGCGTTGCACCGGCATGCCCGGCTTCGCCCTCGACAATAAACTTATCCCCTAATTGACTGTAGATTCCTTTGACAATCCCCACAGAAAGGCCTTCCGTTTCCAGAACCTTTCCTTGCTCAATATGCAGTTCCACAAAGGCCTTGACTGATTCTTTTGACCTGATTGCTTGTTTAAAAGCCTCAGGTACATAACCGGCTTCCCTCATGGCATCGCGCAGCACAACTCCGTCACGATCAAGCTGATCCAAGTCAGTCTCCAGGAATCTTCCCACCATGCCGCGGCTTCCGATCATGGCATTATTCCATCTTGTGCACTCCTCATTAGTGAATGCTATAACCTCAATAGGCGCTTCCGTTTCAATGCCGTTTTCATGCATTACCTGCAGGGCCTCAATTGCGGATAGAACCCCCAATGCCCCATCAAAATTGCCACCCAGCCAGACCGTATCGATATGTGAGCCTGTCCAAACTGCAGGAGCGTTGGGATTCTTGCCTTCTTTTCGACCGATGAGATTGCAGACTGCGTCTTCTGTGACGGTAAGCCCAGCCTCGGTCATAAAACCAGTGACCAACTCCCTGGCCGCTTTATCCTCTTTGGTAAAAGGCAGCCTCTTTGTTCCTCCACCTTCCTGCATCCCTATTTGAGCCAAGGCCATAAGCCTACCCCATAATCTTTCCTGATTAACCAGTAGTTTCACCTCCAATAAAGTCCATCAATTCACAAGATACTAAACACTCTTATCTCCTTTCTTTTGTTGTCTCCATAAAAAAAGTCCCTCAAGTTATTGAATTGCAAGTATTGTGCCAATCCCATCCTTAAAGGCAATGAAAGATAGTTCTAATGCAGATTAATTTTTAACATTTTTATTTCCTAATGGACATCTATTGCTAAATTCAATATTCCCAATGAAATAGTTTTTTCTGAATTCAGGGAAAAACATGAAGGATATATTAAGACCATGACGAATATTATCAGCAGTAAACTGTCGACGGTGTACCAATATATTGTTTTCAATCATAATCATTGACAGGAGGTGGGATTATCGCAAACTTCATTCTCTTGACTTATTATTGCAATACACGAGCAGCTCTCAGTCAACAACTGGAGGAACTACTAGGTGAGCATATCAATTTTCGCAGCTATGCCTTAGAAGCAGCTCAACTTTCAGCTCGTGAATTTTAGGGATACTCTTCATTAAACCCTTTGTATAGGGATGCTTCGGGTCCTTGAAAAGTGTAAATACATCCCCTTCCTCCACCACTTTGCCCGCATACATGACGATGACACGATCAGCCATTTCTGCTACGACACCAAGATCATGGGTAATCATCATGATCGCTGTGTTGAAGTCGTTTCTTAACCCTTTCATGAGTTCCAGAATCTGGGCCTGAATCGTAACGTCCAAGGCCGTCGTCGGTTCGTCGGCAATGAGAAGTTTGGGATTGCAGGAAAGGGCCATGGCAATCATCACCCGCTGACGCATCCCACCGCTTAATTCATGAGGAAAGGAGTCAACCACTTTGTCAGCCCGCGGGATATTGACCTTTTTTAACATGTCCACGGCCTTTTCCCGCGCTTCCTTCTGGGTTAGTTTTTGGTGTAAAAGGATCACCTCAGAAATCTGATAGCCCACCGTGTAAACAGGATTTAAAGAGGTGAGAGGTTCTTGGAAAATCATCGATATATCATTCCCGCGGAGTTTCTGCATCGCTTTATCCGAGAATTGGGCTAAATCTTTTCCCTCAAATAAAACTTTTCCCCCGGTAACTTTACCGGGTCTGCTCACTAACTTTAATATCGAAAAAGCCGTCACACTTTTGCCGCAGCCGGATTCCCCCACTACAGCAACAACTTCCCCCTTATTTATTTTAAAGTCAACCCCATCGACTGCTGCTACTTCTCCTTGATCTGTCTGGAAACAGGTTCGTAAGTTCTGGACATCGAGCAATAGATTTTCGTTATGCATTGTCTCCCCTCCCTTTAAGACCGACGACCTTGTGAACGGGGGTCAAAAACGTCACGCAACCAGTCCCCGAGGAAAATTATACCTAAGACGGTCATGGTGATTGCCAGCCCCGGGAAGGTGGCTAACCACCAACTGGTGGCTAAATACGTCCGTCCTTCATTAAGCATATACCCCCAGGAGATCGTCGGCGGTTGAATCCCTAAGCCAAGAAAACTCAAAGAAGCTTCGGAAAGAATAGCTCCCGCTACATTCATGGTGCACACAACAATAAATGTTGAGAAGACATTAGCAAGGATATGCCTGAACATAATCACCCTGTCTTTGGTCCCAATCGATCGTGCCGCTCGGACGAAATCCCGTTCCCTCAGACTGAGAACCTCTCCCCGGATAAGCCGGGTATATCCCGTCCAGGTGGTCCCCCCCATAACCAGGATAAGCGTGAGCACACTGGGACCGAAAACACTGACAAATACGAGCATAAGTAAAATATTGGGCAGAGCGATCAGGGCCTCAACGATTCTCATAATAATATGGTCCGCTATGCCACCGTAATAGCCGCAGATAACACCCAGAAGCGCCCCAATGGCCCCGGCAACAGCCACTGCACAAATCCCGACAATCAAGGAGATTCTGGAGCCATAAAGGATACGGCTGAAAACATCCCTCCCTAAATTATCCGTCCCCAGTAAATGGTCAGGATTCCCCCCCTCCATCCAGGCCGGAGGAAGAAGCATTTTATCCAAATCGATAGTATAGGGAGACTGAGGGGCTAACTGGGGCGCAAACAGCGCCGTAAAAACAACCCCTATCACAATGAGTAAACCAATAAAACCTGTTTTGCTTCTCAATAAGGATTTTAGGAGAAACACGAAACGATTGGTCTTTTTGGCAACATCATATTCCATCCCCGGTGGCATCGAATCAAGTGGTGTATTTAACGACATATCTTCACCCCCATTTAGTTGAATTTGATCCTCGGGTCCACAATACGGTACACGATGTCTGCCATTAGATTCATAAACACAATGGCAGTAGCGCTGATCATCACACAGGCTTGAACGATGGCCATATCGCGGGCGTTAACAGCTTGAACAAGGAGTTGCCCCATCCCCGGCCAGGCAAAGACCGTCTCGGTGATCATGGAACCCCCTACAAGATGAGCTATTTGCATGGACATGATCGTCACCACAGGAATTAAGCAATTTCTAAAAGCATGACGAAACACGACCACGTAACCGGGCAGACCTTTGCTTTTGGCGGTTCGTACATAATCCTGCTGGAGCACTTCCAGCATATTAGAGCGGATCAGACGGGTCATCTGTGCCGCTGAGTTCCACCCCAGTGTAATCATGGGAAGGACAATATGGGCCGGTGTTCCCCTTCCCGAGACGGGAAAGATCGGAAAAATGACCGCAAAAGCCAGGATTAACATGATGCCCTGCCAGAACGTCGGCATGGCTTTACCCAAAACAGAGACCCCTGTTATAAAGACATCGGGAATAGAGTTTTGTTTTAAAGCCGACAAGATTCCCAGGGGAATAGCGATGGCGATGGTAAATAACATCGTATAGGTTCCCAGCTGTATGGAAGCAGGCAAGCGGTCCAGGACAATAGCCAAGGCCGGTTGATGATAGCGAAATGATGTCCCGAAGTCTCCCATCAGCATATTCTTTAAAAAGATGCCATATTGAACATAAAAGGGTTTGTTTAATCCGAGCGCTTCACGCAAGGTGGCGATCTGCTCAGGTGTCGCTTCATCGGCCAACATGAGGGTCACCGGATCACCGGCTACATAAACAAGGATAAAGACGATAAGTGAAATAATTAAAAGCACAGGAATAATCTGCAACAGCCGATTCAGGATATACTTTCCCATGAAATTCACCTCCGAAATTCCATCACATTGTTTCACACTACCTTTTCAAAGATAATCTCCTGTGCCCCTTCATAGAGGGTTTTCCTGCCCAGCTCGGCAAGCTGAGAATTTCCCTCGATAATCGTCAGGAAATGGTTGCCCGAAATTTGCCCCCGCGGGCAGGCAAAACATGTCCCCCCGTATGGAATGAGAATTTCCCCATTGCTTAATTCTTTCCCCGGATACATCAGGATTTCACCCTTAGAAGGATGGCTGGTAGGGTTTTCATAAGGAACATCTGCACCTAAATCCTTAAGACCAATAAATGTCGATTGCCCGCTCCAGCGAGCCTGAATCATTTGGGCTTTAAAAGGCAATAGATTAAGGAACCACTCACATGTTTGGGGAGCCTTTTCTTCTTCCATTTGAACCAAGAAGGTAAAATCACCCGAGGTCATTTTGATATGAATCACGCTAAATCCCCCTTTTGCTTTTTAACTATAAGTTCACTCACTCCGCTGCTTACCGCTGCATTTTTTACCTCCTTGAAGTTCATTTATAGTTGTATAAAACAGCTGACTTTAAGCATTGCAATAATCACGCCAAAATAGGCAAATATTTTGAAATTAAAATAAATTCCCTAAATTAAACACAAGAATATTCGTTTTTTTAATCCAAAGGCTTATCACCCAAAGACTAAAATCAGGAGTTTTCAGGAATTCACATCTTCATACTAAAATAAAGAGTATCCGATCTTTTTAATCGGTCACTCAATGGTTAACCTTAAACCAATAATCTTATCCAATAATCGAGCACTTGGAGAATTAATTAGCCAATAAAAAATAAATGGACGCTTCGTTCGGCAGATTATGCTGAACAAAACGTCCCTTGATTTTAATCCTGCTCCGGTTTCTTCCTGGCCGCCACAATCAGCATCATTGGTCTGCGCAGCTCATCGTGCATTCCCGGAACCGTATGCAGCAGATCTTCTGGTGGCTGAGGTTCCACAACGCCGGTTAACTCAAAGCCTCCCTGGATTAAACCGTTCAGATAGGTTGTCAGAGTCTTATGATATTTGATGACCTCCTCCCCTAAAAAACTGGCGTCACGCTTGCCTTCAACAAAGTAACGATCAAGAGGAAAATGAAGAATGTTTCCCTTTTCATCATAATACCAGTCCTGGCTGCCGTAAGCGGTAAAAGCCGGGTGCTCCACAGAGAAAACAAAATCCCCGCCCTGCACCAGACAACCGGATACTTTCTCAACAATTCCCTCGAAGGATTTCATATAGTGAAAAGCAAGGGAACTGATAACCACGTCAAAGGAGTTGTTGCTGAAAGAGATATCTTCAATGGGCATTTGGATATAATGGATTCTCTTATCGGTTTTTGTCCTGGCTACGGCAAGCATTTTTTCGGAAATATCCACTCCTGTGACCGCTTGGGCCCCATGTTCCAGGGCATATTGACAATGCCAGCCGAATCCGCAGCCTAAATCCAGAACACGTTGATCCTTAAACTCAGGCAGCATTCCCTCCAGAGTCTTCCATTCCCCGGCACCGGCCAGTCCCTTGGTGGAGCGGTCCATTTGACTGTATTTCTGAAAGAATAGATTGTCATCATATTTGTTCTGTTTCATTTTAAAATCCCCCAGCCGGTAATCATTTCATGGTCCGGTTCCTTATCGCACCTTGGTAATCTATCGTCTATTCCTCGTTATTCCAGATGAGTCGGCTTTTCCGTACAAGTCTTTATCTCAAATACAATTTACTCTTCCTTGGGAAGGGCATTCAGCCCATTTATCGGTTCTCCCCGCTGTGATATAATCGGTATGCCCCTAATTCCACTATTATAAACGCTAAATCAGCTTACGCCCATGATTCCACAAGCTTGCTAGATTTGATTTATGGCGGCTCAAAGGAGGAACTATGGATATAAACGCTATGGATATAAAACGCATCCTCCACCCCGCCGATCTGGTGCCTTATATGGAAAAGCTGACCGCCGCCAAGGTCATCGCGGTGGACACCGAAACCACCGGACTGGACCCCCACACCTGCCAGCTCCGGCTGATCCAGTTGGCAGCGGAAGACCTCCCGGTGCTTGTGATCGACTGCTTTTCCTTCCTGCCCGAAGGCCGGGAGCTTATCAACGCTATCCTATCCACTTCAGGCATCAAAATCTTTCAGAATGCCAAGTTCGATCTGCAATTTCTGATGGCACTGGACATCTTTCCCCCAACTCTCTTTGATACCATGCTGGCCTCCCAGCTTCTGCGGGGCTCAGGGGGCCCCGTTCAGTCCAATTTGAAGGCGCTGGCCCAGCATTATTTAAATGAGGACCTGGACAAAGAGGAACAGACCAGCAACTGGCAGGGAGAGCTGACGGAATCCCAGATCCTCTATGCCGCCCGGGATGCGGAGATTCTCCTGAGACTGCGCAAGGTGATGATCCCGCAAATCCTGGAAAACCACCTGACCCAAATCGCCGGGATCGAGTTCCGTTGCGTCAAAGCCATGGCCCATCTTGAGTACCGGGGTATCTATCTTGATCGGCAAAAATGGCAGGAGCTTTATGAGAAAACGGAGGCAGAACGTAAAACAGCCCTTGACGAGCTCTATACCTATGTAGAAAGGCCTCTGATGCAGATGAGCCTCTGGGGGGAAGACGTGGCCATCAATCAAAACTTTGAAAGCCAGCAATTTGTTTTGAACGTACTGCACGAGCACGGCATTCCGGTGGCTGCTACAGCCAAACAAGACCTCTATCCCTATCGCCGGCATCCCTTAGTCAAAACTCTGCTCTCTTACCGGAAAGCCGCCAAATCCATCTCCGCCTTTTTGCAGCCTTTTACACCCCTGATCCACCCAGTGACGGGACGGCTCCATCCCCGCTACGGCCAGATCAGCGCCTGGAGCGGCAGAATGAGCTGCTGGAATCCCAACATCCAGCAAATTCCCCGGGATTCGGAATTCAGAGCCTGTTTTGCCGCACCACCGGGGCGGAAATTAATTTTAGCCGATTATTCCCAGATCGAATTGCGGGTAGCAGCCCAAATCTCCGGAGATACCCGGATGATTTCAGCTTATCAGCAAGGCGAGGACCTGCATCTGCTGACCGCTTCCCTTGTCGCTCATAAACCCATTGCGGAAATAACCCCACAAGAGCGTCAGGCTGCCAAAGCCGTGAATTTCGGATTGATCTTCGGCATGGGGGCACCCGGACTCCAGCAGTACGCCCAGCAAAATTACGGTGTGGAGATGTCCCTGGAACAAGCAACAGAATTCCGGGAGCGTTTTTTCAAAGCCTATACCGGAATCCACCGCTGGCACCAGTCCATTAAGGCTCATCTCCCGAAAGAAGGGCGAACCTTAGCCGGCAGGAAGTTCGTCTATTATGAAAAAGCCGGGTTGCCCGGATACTATAATACACCTGTCCAGGGAACCGCGGCGGATATTGTGAAAAAAGCCTTGGGGCTTTTGATTGAACGCTTAGCGGGAACCGATACCTATATCGTCGGGATCGTTCATGATGAGATTCTGCTGGAAAGCCCGGCAGAAGAAGCTCATACAATGGCTGCTTTACTTAAGTCCACCATGGAGGAAGCCGCTAACGCCATTTTGCCCAAAGTGCCGACGAAAGTTGATGTGCTGGTTTCGGAGAGCTGGGCGGAGAAATAGAATTAAGCTATTTTATAGGAACAGAGTTTTGTGGCAGTTGCAGCATAAGCACAATACTATGCAAAGCCGCTACGCAAACACCAACTTGACTGATGGATTTCCATGATAAGACCGAAGCTATAATACATACTACTAAGCAAACTCGCACTGCCTTTCCCGTATTCGCTTTTCTGATACCGAGTAAGAGCAGAAAAACGACAACAATGGATAAAAGAGCTGTGATAATGGGAAGCCAGTTACCATATCCGAAGGGCATCAGACTAAAATATGAAAAATATCTAGTTACAAGTTCTGTGGGACCAGGTGCAAATGTCATAGCTATACCATATGGCGTCGCCATTAAAATAATGGCAACCAACATACAGCAAATCGAAATACCTTTTTTCACCATAATCGGTCCCCTCCTCTACCTCAGGGTTCATTCAAACTCCATTCCCAATAATACATATTCCTCATTAAAACCACATCTTCGATAGAATCCTTGCGCTCCTTCATTGGTCTTCTCCGTTCCTACTTCAACTTCATCAAAGCCTCTTTTTAAAGCTTCTTCTTGAATCATTTGAACCAACCTTTTGCCGATTCCTTTCCCGCGCTCAGCCTGAGTAATGATCAGCTCATTAATGAGTGCCGTACCACCCTTATGAAAAACCGTTCTATAGAAAATCGCGGAAATGAATCCTACCACTTTTCCCGAAATCTCCGCAACTACATTTAAATATAGCCCTGGTCGTTGCTCCATTTCCGTAAAGATTTTGTTCACGTCTCGGAAGGCGATTTCATCACCTTGGGCTACTTCCCTAAGCTCATTCATCAACTTAACTACATCAGACAAATCATCCCTCTCACACAGTCTGATAATTACTTCCGACATAAAAATACCTCTTTTCATTTTGTTCCAAGTATCTTTCTTTCCACATTTCATTATCTATAGTTGCAGAACCATTTTAATATGAGGAAGTCCTGTTTTAGGGGATGAAAAACTATCTCCAGTGACCACAAAAGCGAATTTTTTATAAAATTTGGTTGCTTCTACTTTTGCGCTTAAGGTTACTCTATCCTTTTTATCCAAGCGGGCTTTATCAAGTAAACGCTTTACCAATTCACTTCCCAAACCTTGATTCCGATATTCCTCGTCCACAACTATCTGTGATAATATTGCTTCCTGACCTTCATAATTCAATCTGGCATATCCATTAACTTTTCCTTCCGTAAGACAAATCATATGAATTGCTGTGTCCTCATATGAGTCAAAGACTATCTCTTGCTTAATATTCCATGGCCTGAAAAAGATCCGGTAACGCAAATCCACGGCCTGTTGATATAAGGGGTTATCCATATTTATAAATACATATTCAAACATTGTGGCCTCCTAAATCAGGTGTCAAAATACTTGGCAATGATAGCAACTGAGCTTACCCGTTAATTTCCTTGCGGTGCTGCAAGTGGATACCGATATGCCCGATTCCTAAAACCACGACCGCTATCAAAAGCCAGGCTACTTTCCCATAGATGCCAAGCAAAAAGAACGCCATAACAGGCAGTGTCGCACCGGCTACAGGAACACCGCAAAAGCTGCTATAAAAGTCCCCCAATGTCTTTTGGCTTCTGAAATACCGAAACCACCAAACTTCATACATAAGCATTAGTATCACTGCAGCAACAAGCCACAGCGTCCATAAAGACCACGGGCGAAGATTAAAGTCTGAGAAAATAAGGGCCGTACAGGTAACAAGAACCTGACCGATACGCTCAAAGAACAACAGGACCTTATTCTCGATTCGAAAATCATACCCCTGGGGCTGATGTCTTATCCATAGGAGGTTAGGAATTGTCAGCATCAGCAGAAAAAGCAGTCCTATATATGAAAAACCCAGATGGCCCATTGCTTTACCCTCACTTCTGCGTTCTCTTACACTGACATTTCTGAGCAATCATCTTATTCATCGCATGTTGGTGCAGTATGCCGGAGGAATCACAGTCAAAAATCACTTCTGAACATTCTTGAATCAACCAATCATGATAATGTGTAAATAGTTCACCTGAAACCCATTTGCACGCGGTCGGCTCTTTTTCCGGAGGTGGATCTATAAACGGTTTGTTTACAAACACATTAAAGATATGCAAACCATTAGGGTTGGTAAATTGTTTATAGTTGCTGAATATCTCTTCCCGCAATTGAGGTTTAACATAATGCAAAACACCACTTGAAAATAGGATATCAAAATTAGTATCCAAGCGGTAATCCAAAATATCTGCTTTAAAAACTTTAACTTGGATACCGGCATTGTCAGCGAGATGTTTTGTTTTCTCGATGCCGGCATCAGAAATATCAAATGCGGTTACGTCATAACCATTCCTTGCAAAGAACACAGCGTCTTTCCCTTCACCGCATCCGATATCCAATAGTTTTAAACGAGTAGTTGGCGGCATTAACTCAAGTACACGCAAACACATTTTTGAAGGCACAATACCCCAGTAATACTCCTGAGTCTTATATTCCTCCTTGTAAGATAGATATTGGGTTAAGTTAAAAAACCTACCCGAACGTTCTTT
>VSSQ01000119.1_pt2 | contig 49101 bp, 54 predicted proteins | sample 4763081 | NCBI WGS metagenome assembly VSSQ01 (sample SAMN12137344, study PRJNA551015) | bioreactor metagenome | isolation source: SDC9 anaerobic chlorinated ethene degrading culture | place: USA: Knoxville, Tennesee | collected 2015-01-01
CTGTGTCTCCTGTGGCTCCCGTTGCACCGGTGGCCCCTGTGTCTCCTGTGGCTCCTGTGGCTCCCGTTGCACCGGTGGCTCCTGTGTCTCCTGTGGCTCCTGTGTCTCCTGTGGCTCCCGTGGCTCCCGTTGCACCGGTGGCTCCCGTGTCTCCCGTGGCTCCTGTGGCTCCTGTGTCTCCTGTGGCTCCCGTTGCACCGGTGGCTCCTGTATCTCCTGTGGCCCCCGTGGCACCGGTGGCTCCTGTGTCTCCCGTGGCTCCCGTTGCACCGGTGGCTCCCGTGTCTCCCGTGGCTCCTGTGGCTCCTGTGTCTCCTGTGGCTCCCGTTGCACCGGTGGCTCCTGTATCTCCTGTGGCCCCCGTGGCACCGGTGGCTCCTGTGTCTCCCGTGGCTCCCGTTGCACCGGTGGCTCCGGTTGGTCCTATTACCGGTTCCAGTGAATCCAACTCAGCCGGGAGTACCCGATGAGCATCCACCAAATTTCCTTCAGCATCCTTACCCCAAACTGATATGACTACCGTTTCGGAGCTTGTGGAGAATACAAATTCGAAGGCATCTAAATCAGCAAAATACTCCCTAAGCACAACCTCACCGGGAATAATGCTAAGCTCTTCTAAAACATATACCTCTTTGAAGAGGCCATTGAGATAATAGCCTATTATTTCAACCATCTCTACTGAATCACCATCATTGGTAATTCTAATGGCTACCGATACTGAGGGGCGCACCCCATTAACCGGAAAATTGTCTATCAAACCGGTGGTTAACTCTGCCATCCCAACATCTCCTTACTTTTTTCAAATATCCAATTCATCTAGTTCTTGAGCGACGACTCTATGCGCCGTCTGCAAATTTCCCTCCGCATCTTTCCCCCATAGGGTCGCATTGACACCCTGGGAACTGACAATGAATTGGAACTCAATTCCGTCAAAGTCTGCGAAATAGTTCCTTAACACAACTTCTGCCGGTCCAATGTTGAACAACTCTTCCACATACAATATTTTCGTGTTACCACTCAGGTAATAACCTCTCAGCAGCACCGATTCTAAAGTATCAACATTGTTCGTGACCAAAACAGAAAGGGAGGAACTTGGCCGAACTCCGAAAACAGGAGTATTATCGATCAAACCCGTCGTTAAAAAAGCCATGTTACACCTCCTTAATTTAACTTCACTCTATCTTATGGCTCTTGTCCTTTATGGGTTACCTTTTTTGGAAAAAAATGTTTATAATTTTAATTCTGGTATGCTGAGCATAACGAAGTAATCCTCAATACCTTTGAGAAAAAGGAACTCCTGCTCTTTTTAGAACTTAAACTTCTCCAATTGCTCTTTGGCTTTTTCTAAATCGCCTAGGGTTCCGATATCAAACCAAAGATCCTGGCTCTCATAGCTGCTGACCTTCGCTCCATTTTGGATAAGGCACTGAACCAAATTGGGCATGTCATATTTTTCATTGTCCGGGATATAAGAAAGGATATCTTTATTGATCACATAGATTCCCATGCTAGCCCAGTAATTAAGAGTTGGCTTCTCCGCATAAGCAATAACCTGGCCATCTTGAATTTCCAGAACACCAAAAGAAGAGTGAGTGGTCTTTTTCTGGACAGCAACGGTCATATCTGCCTGTACTGCCCTATGGTGCTCATAGAGGGCACGAAAATCCAAAGTGGTTAACTCATCTCCATTGACGACTACAAAATTATCCTGCAAACCCTCGACTCCTTTTAACGGGCCTGCTGTTCCTAAAGGCTCAGACTCTACTGAGTAACGAATAGTCAGCCCGAATTCACTGCCGTCCTGAAAATAGGTCTTTAATAGATCTGAAAGATAACCTAAGCACATAATTACTTCATCTGTTCCAGCTTTTTTAAGCTGCTCAATTAAGATAGCTGCTATGGGCTTATCCCCTATAGGAAAAAGGGGTTTGGGTAAAATCCGGCTATAAGGATCCAGCCGGGATCCTCTTCCGCCAGCTAATATTATGGTTTGCATCGCATCCCCTTCTTCGTTGCTAGATTTGGTATTTTCCTATCTGAAAACGATCCAGATTTTTTTCGATCCAGGCCATGGTTTTTAGAATTCCTTCTGTCAAGGAAACCTGAGGCTCCCAATCCATAATTTCTTTAGCTAAGCGGCTATCAGCCAAGAGTCGATTGACTTCACTTTTGCTCGGACGAACCCTCTCCTGGTCAATGACCAGCTTAGCAGAGCTTTGGGTTGTTTCAAGGATAATTTGGGCAAGCTCACCGATCGAGATTTCCTGACCAGAGCCCACATTAATAACTCTACCTACTGCCTTCGGTGAAAGCGCGGCCGCCATAAATCCTGCCACGGTATCGGATACAAAGGTAAAATCCCGTTTGGCTTCAAGATTACCAAGCTTAATCTCTGAACTTGCCAGAGCCTGAGTAATTAAAGTGGGGATAATTGCCCGGGCTGATTGTCTCGGTCCGTAACAGTTAAAAGGACGAATCGTGGCCACAGGAAGATTATAGGAAGCATAAAAGCTTTCCGCTAATTTATCCGCCCCGATCTTGCTGGCAGAATAGGGAGACTGCCCTTGGAGAGGATGATTCTCGTCAATGGGTACATATTGAGCGGAACCATACACTTCACTGGTAGAGGTACTTACAACCCGGCTTACCTCATGATCTCGCCCTGCTATAAGAATATTAAAGGTACCAAAAATATTAGTCTCAACCACTTCACGTGGGTTTTTATAGGAGTAAGGAATACCCACTAAAGCTGCTAAGTGAAAAACCACATCATTTCCTTTGACAGCCCGATCGATCACATCAGCATCACGCAAATCCCCAGCAATGATTTCAATTTGATTAAGGAGTGAAGGCTCCAGATCTTCCAGATTTCCTCGCCCATCACGGGAATTATAACGTATAAATACACGAACATCGGCTCCTGCTTTGACTAAAGCCTCAGTTAAATGGCTGCCGATAAAGCCACCTGCACCTGTAACTAAAACTTTTTTACCTTTCCACATTAGGCCATTCTCCCTTCTACCGTATCTCTACATCTTATGTCTATTCACGAATATCTGACACTTTTTGCATACTCAGCTATTGGCAAGAAGGACATTTCTAAGTAAGAAAAAGAGCAACACCCGAAATCTTCAGATGTCACTCTTTTTGTTACTTAAGCTTCACTATTTTCCTATTTCCCGCCTCAATATTCCTTTGCACTTCCGGAGCAAGGGGCTCTTGAGTCCGAATCATCGCTGTAAGGAGCCCCGCCCGCTCGGGGTACCCGATTAGAACATAGCCTTTCAGATAATTTCCTTTCCATATCAGTGATTGATAGGTAGATGCCTTTGCCAAAGGCTTCGACCAGCTCTCCTGACCTTCTGTTACTTTCCAAGGAAGAGCATTTTCAATGTCCTTCTTATGCGCGAGGGGGGTAATGACTCCCCCTGAGATAATCCTTAAACCGAAGAAATCCACTGAATTCATCCCCATAGAACCCTTATAGATGGTTTTTCTACCGGCCATATTCAAAGCAGCGACTCTCCCCTGTTCCGTGGCATTAGGCCAAACGGCATTGATACGTGGACATTCCCGAAGAAAGTCCCAGGTTTCTGCCACATCCCCTGCTGCGTACACATGGGGGAGATTGGTTTCCAAATACTCGTTGACCAGGATACCATGGTTTATTTTAAGACCTGAGTTAAGAAATGGCTCAACATTAGGCTGAACTCCCTTGCCTATGATTACTAAATTCGTATCAATTATCCTGCCACATTTAAGTTCAACCGCTTCTACATGCTCTTTTCCTTTAATGGCAGCTACATCCGAATTGAGGCTGATATGGATACCATGATCTTTAAGATGTTCCTCCAACCTTTCAGCTGCCGATGAATTGAGCATTTGGGATAGGATATATCCTGAGGAAACTATCACATGGACTTCCATCCCTTGCTTTCGTAAGGCGTAGGCTGATTTTAAACTCACTAATCCGCCTCCAATAATAACAGCCTTTCGTCCTTTTTTAATGAACTTTTGGATAGCTTTGGCATTTTCCAGATGACGCAGGGTAAATACTTCAGGCAAGGCGGCTCCGGCAATATCCAGCCTGACTGCTGAAGCTCCGGTGGCTATCAGACATCGATCATAGTCGAAGACTTCACCGGAAGCCGTACTAACCCTTTGCCCCTCCGGATCAAGCCCTGTTACCCTGACCCTATAATGGGTATTAAGATTCAATCGCGCCAGTTCCTCGGTCGTACGCAGAAAGAGCTGTTCTTCTCTGATATCTCCGGCTAAGTAATAAGTGGTCAGACACCGGGAGTAGGGAGGATAGTGATCTGCCGTTAGGACTGTTATTTTCCCCTGAGAATCAACCTTTCGCAGCCCTTCTGCAGCAAAAAGCCCAGCGGCACTGTTACCGATGATGATATAGTTCATAAGTTTTTCCTCCCCAAGGCTTATTGATCCAAGCCCAATGCCTGCCGTTTCTTCCGAATATCCTCAATAAGCCCCAGAGCAGCTTTTTGAGGTTCTGTTTCTACATAGAATTTCCCACCGATAACTTCTGTAAGACCTACAGTGAGGAGTTCTGTCACCTGCTTGCTGCCCAGGACAGGAGGTATAACGCCCAAATGAGTAGTTATTCCCATGGCCACAGCCCAAGTCCCGATGCTGAGAGCCTTTTCATGCTGGGGTTCAGGGGCGCTGGCTGCCACAGGCAAAGCGGCCGAGTCCACACCGAGATAATTAGCTAGTGCTGTGACTAAATCACCGATGCGGGAATTATCCACACAACTCCCCATGTGCAACACCGGGGGAAGTGGAGCACCAAGACCAGCAGCCTCTCCAATGGCCCTGAGAACAGCTTTGAGGGTATTTCCGGCATATCTTTCGGTCCCCTCGGAGTTCATCATCCCTGCTTTAGCCAAAGCATGGGCGGAGCAGCCGGTCGCCACGACAAGGACATTGTTCTTCAAAAGTTCTTTGACCATCTCCACATGAAAGATATCCTGAGTCACCTTGACATTATTACAGCCTACTGTAGCCACGACACCAACGATATTGCCGTTAACAATATTATCCGCTAATGGCTTTAAAGGTTGAACGGGGTCCAGCTTGCCCAAAGCGCCTGCAATGGCTTCCACGCTAAAGCCGGCAATTATCTTTGCCCGATAATCAGGTATATGAACCTTGTTGGGATCCCGGCGGGCATACGCCCCAATGGCCTTCCTAACGATCTCCTGAGCTGCTTCATCGGCTTTTTCCAGAGCAAAAGGAACATGAGTGGCTCCAGGAATCTTCACAATCGGCATAGTGGTGATCAATTCCGTATGATAACAAGAGGAGATTTGGCTCAAGGAGGGCATAATGCATTGGACATCGACGACCATGGCATCCACTGCCCCGGTGACAATAGCCAATTCTTGAGCAAGGTAATTCGTAGCCAAAGGAACTCCTTGACGCATGAGAACTTCATTGCCTGTGCAGCAGATTCCAGCCACCTGGACTCCTTTGGCTCCCACTGCCTCTGCTTCAGGAGAAAGAGTCTTCGCCCACTGGACAATTTTTTCGGAAAGAAGGGGAACATGGCCATGAACGATCAGGTTTACATAATCCTCTTTAAGTACTCCTAAATTGGCTTCGGTCACCACAGGAGCCGGTGTTCCGAATAAAATATCCTGCATATCTGTTGCCAGCTTTAGGCCGGCGTAGCCATCCACCAATCCCTGCTTAGCCGTCGCTAAAAGAAGGTTTACCGGATCTGCATCCATTCCCATAGTGGTCTGATGCATGGCCTCCCGAATTTCCCGATCCGGATTCCGGGGTATGATCCCTAAAGACTCCCATACCTCGAGACGTTGTTTTGGTGCATGGGCACTCACCCATTTCATAGGACGATTATGATGGTTTCCCATATCTCCATAGGCTACACGAACCACTTCCAAAGCTAACGCATCAGGTTCTTTACCTTCACTATCTATTCCTAATCCTGACGCGACCGCCTTCAACTTTCCGGCATCTGCTATAGGATAATCGATTTTGCCTTGGGCCGCCAGCTCTAGAGCTTCTACGGCATCATAAGCATGATCCACATGGGCTGCAGCCCCGGCAGCCACCTGGCGAAGCAAGTTCCGAGCCACGATCACATCAGCTGTAGCGCCGCAAATTCCTTTATCCGGGCCTTGCCCAAAGGGATCGATCCGGCAAGGTCCTTGAATACAGTGACGGCAGCAGACTCCTAAACTTCCAAATCCGCACTGAGGTTGTTGTTTATCATAGCGATCCCAAACGGTTTCAATTCCATCCTTATGGGCCTTTTTTATGAGATCCTGGGCCGCCGGATCAATGCTGCGTACATTAAGCATGGTTACCAACCTCCTTAAGATGGTTCATCCAAGACTTCCGTATTTCCCTTGCGTATCCATCCACTTCCACAAATTGCAGGGCCTTCGTCGGACATGCCGAAACACAAGCCGGTTCATAGGCTAACTCCCGACAACGATCGCATTTTACAACCTGATGGTCAGGCCCTTCCGTAATAACCCCGAAGGGACAGACCATAACACACATCCAACAACCGACACATTTTTCCGGCTTAACCTGTACTAAACCGGTCGTAGAATCAATCCTCATGGCCCCAGCCATACATCCATAAACACAAGGTGTGTCTGAACATTGCCGGCATTGCAGGGGCATAATCACTTCCCCATCCGTCTCCACAAAGACTCTTTTTAGTGGGCGTTCAGACTCAAAGATTGCTGCAAACAATTGCTTGGATTGGGAATGAGCCACAGCACAGACCAATTCACAGCTTTTACATCCCAGACAATGCTCTGTGCGTACCAGTAATTGTTTCACGTTATCCCTCCTTACCTAAAAATACACAAGCTAATTCTGACAACTCTATACTATTACAATATTCAGATAATTACCGTCAGCTTGGCGACATTAAATCGAAACATATGAATATTTTATTTATACCGCTTGCGGCAGATTAGGGAAGCAAATGCAAATACAAAAGGTACTGAAACAGTACCTTTTAATCTAAGCCCCTTCATTATGAATATTCATGACTGATCTTCTCCCATAGTCGCTCAGGCAGTAATAGCACCACATATCCCCGGTGCAAAGCCACGATCCCCTGCTGCTCCCAATGGCGTAAGATTTCATTGATCGTCTGGCGTGTACTTCCGCTAAGAGATGCCAGTTCCTCATGGGTAAGGTAAATAGCATTATCATTCTTACCCTGCATGGTACGCCGAAAAACACGCGCCAGACGGGAGGAGGTCTCACGAAAAGCTAAATCAACAATCAAATCATTGGTTAGGCGAAGAATTTTACCCAGAAGGCGGACCAAATGCCGGGCCAGTTCCGGACATTCACCCATCATAGCTTTAAAGTCAGCCATACTGACATATAGAACTTCTGTTTTTTCGATGGCTGTTGCCAACGCTAAGGAATGTTCGCTATAGACCTCCCCTGCCGAAAGAATCGCAATAGCAAATTCCTTACCATCTTCTGATGTATAAGCAATTTTTACCTTGCCAGAAAGAACAAAGAAAATTACATCCGAACAGGAAGAGGGGAAAACTAATCTTTGCCTCTTTGCGAAGCTCATCCTACTGAAATTTCTTTTCCAGGTCTGGAGAAAAGCAGGAGGTAATCCGTGAAAAAAAGCAAATCGATCAAGATCTGGTATTGTTTTAGGGTTGGACATTGGCTCCACATCCCTTCTACAGGTGTACCAAAGACATGATTTCATACAAGATTTCTAGGAAATTTTAAAAAGTCCTTTAAAATAAAACACCCAAGCTCTACTTTTCATAGAGCTTGGGTAGTAAATCCTATTAGCTTAATAACTTAATGATCTGTCTCTTGTACCCCATAAAAGCATCAGATATCCGGAATTCTTCTCCCCGGGGCCGCAGGGTATCGATAATAATCTCATGGGCGAGCCTTCCTGGGGGCCCGGTCATAATGTACACCCGGTCGGAAAGCAGGATGGCTTCATCGATATCATGGGTAATGAATAAAGCAGACATGTCGATTCGGCCCATGAGATCCAAATACCAGCGATGCATGGAGCTCTTAGTAATGGCATCCAGGGCGGAAAAAGGTTCGTCAAAGAGAGCTACATCGCGAGAGAACATATAGGTTCTGAGCAAGGCCGCTCTTTGCCGCATTCCTCCGGAAAGCTGGGCGGGGTACTTCTTCTCGGCCCCTTCCAACCCGAACTCCTTGAAATGGCTGAAGGCCTCTTCACGGGCTTGGCTCTTCTTTACTCCCCGAATGAAAAGAGGGAGGGCCACATTATCCAACACAGTCAAATGAGGCTGCATCAAGTCCTTTTGCTGCATATAGCTTACTTTACCGGCCTGACCCGTAATATCCTGAGCGTTGAGAAGCACTCGTCCTGAATCAGGGGTAAGGACACCGGCGATAACATTAAAAAGAGTGCTTTTGCCGATGCCGCTTACTCCCAGGAGGCTTACCAGCTCCTTTTCACCGAGCCTGATATTGATGTCTTTAATCGTTAATTCTCCCGCAAAACCCTTTGAGATATTTTGCGTCTCAAGCTTTATCTTATCCATCTTACTGCGGTAGGTAGGCATTGGTAAAACCTTGTCCTGGTTCAATCCTTTTGGAGATCAATTGATTATCTGCCATCCAAGCATAAAAATTATCCCAACGGGCCTGATCGATGAATCCCCACCGCTCTGCTTCAGCCTTATATTCCCTGGCCAAATACTTTTGGCTGGCTTTTATAAGCTCCTGATCCAATTCCGGGGCATGTTTGACCAGAATTTCAGCGGCTTCTTCGGGATGTGCTATAGCGTATTCATACCCTTTGGCTACAGCAGCTAAAAATGATTTGGCTGTGTCCTGGTTTTTTTCCAAATACAGAGGACTGGCAGCTATGACCGGGGTATAAAAGTCTAAGACAGGGTCAATATCTTTGAACGCAAAATAATTGGTATCCAGGCCTTTCACCTCTGTTGCCACGCCATCCCATCCATAATACACCCAAATAGCGTCCACATCGGTTTTCAAAGCCGAGATCACATCTGTTACTGTATTAGGAATCATTCTGATAGCCTCATATTTACCGCCGTCTTTCTCGATGACTTGTTTAATAATGGCTTTTTCCACAGGAGAATCCCAAGTGGCATAGACCTTGTTCTCCATATCCTTCGGTCTGGTAATGTTATCTTCCTTCAAGGAGATAATTCCCGAAGTATTATGCTGCAAAATAGTCCCTACGGCTACCATATCCAGGGGACTGTCTGAGGTAAGAGCAGCTGCAAGTTCCTCCTGGAAGGTTACACAAAATTCAGCTTTTCCGGCAGCTACCAATGGTAGTGCTCCCCCTTCAGGTGGCTGTACAATATCCACCTCTAAACCTGATTCTTGGAAATAGCCTAATTCTTTAGCCACATAGACGCCGGTGTGATTAGTATTCGGTGTCCAGTCCAGGACAAAGGTGACTTTCTTATTTTCTTGTGCACCTTGCTGTTCATTCCCAGTGTTGATCGTATTGTTCTGAACACCACACCCCGCTAATCCTAAAACCACAAAGACGCTCATAAGAATTGCTATGCATCGCTTTTTCATATCTCAACATTCTCCTTAAACACTATTCGGCCCTCAGCCTTCATTTTGCTGTTCCCCGGTCTGTGCCCAGGGCATAGCTTTTCGTTCCAAAAGCTCCACACATTTCATAAGCACTAAGCTCAATATGATGATCAAAAAAATCACCGCGAACATTTTATCAAAAGAATAGGATTTTCTGACCCGGGTCATATACACGCCAAGACCACTGTTTCCTCCCAGCCATTCAGCAATAACTGCGCCGACAATAGAATAGGACACCGAGATACGTAAACCTGAGAAAAAGCCGGGCAGAGCATTAGGCAGCTTAATATACCGGTAGATCTGCCACTTTTTAGCCCCCATAGCTCGCATGAGATTCATAGCGTCTTGATCCGACGATTTAAATCCACCTAAAAGAGCAATGGTCATAGGGAAAAAACAGGTCAGAACAACAAGCGTAATCTTCGGCGCCATATCATAGCCCAGCCATAACACCAACAAAGGGGCTATGGCTACCGTGGGAATAGTCTGAGTAATTACCAGGATAGGATGGAAGGCTTTATAAAGAGCATCGAAACGATCCATCAAAAGCGCAATCCAAAAAGCCAAAAGAATACTAAGAGCTAATCCTATGAAAGCCTCCGTCAAGGTGATCTGGGCGTGCTTCATAAGCTCAGGAAAAGAACCTGCTAAAGCCCGAATCACATCCCCAGGGGATGGTAGCATGAATTTTGGCACCATTTCAAGAAGAGTCACCAGATACCAGAAGATAAGCAAGATCAGAAGTACAGCCGTTGGGTAAAGCTTATTGGTGATGCTTTGTAACCTTTTCATCAATGGTCCAAATCCCGCCTTCCGGCTTATAGCTAATTTTTACATAGGACATGACACTGGGTGCCCCTTCTTCAATGCAGATTAGCTGGCAGTGTTTAACCATTTCCATAAGTTGATCGTATTCCCCTTCAACAGTCGTTTCAAAAGGACCTACGTAGACATTAAGACCTGAGGATTTTAAATATTCAATGACCTTGTCCACCACACGGATCACTTCTTGTCCTTCCACAGCCGGTAATACTTGAATAGCTACACTTGCATTAATCATTTCTTTTTCTCCTTCTTTCCTCTTCATTTTACACTTGAGGAGGGTAATGCATAATAAAAAACCTTCTGCAATCAGAAGGTTTTCCCAAACAATTCAGGACATGGAGCCAGAAGCTCATGTATCCTAAGTCCCTCCGCTAGCATTACCTAGATCAGGTCAATGGGTCGGAAACACTCGTTTCCCTCTCAGCCGTTTTCCAGCTCCCCAATACTATTCTCTTTTTTGCATCATAGCACCTTAATCTTAAGGTGTCAAGAAGGTCAAGCTTGCAATGAGTTATTACCAACGTCGTGTACTGCCTCCGCCACCGCCGGAACCCCCACCGCCTCCGAATCCTCCTCCGCCTCCGCCACCGCGGCCACCTCTCATGAGCATGCCGATAATCATGCCGAAGATAAAGCCGTTAAAATAACGGTGGTCAATATAAAATAGGAAAACGATACCGAAAAAGGCTAGAATTTTAACCCCAAGAGGCAGGGAAGCAAAAGTATCGGTTCCATCTCCATAATCAGACGAAGTAGACAAAGCCTTAGGAGAGTCAATATTCATCACAACTTGATACTCTTTAGCAACTTCCTGAACAAAGGCTCGATAACCATTTAAGATGCCTTGGTTATAATCTCCTTCTTGAAAATAGGGAATCATGTATTCATCTTGAATTTGGCCGGTTTTAGCATCGGGAAGAGCCCCTTCCAAGCCATAACCCACCTCTATCCTGGCCTCCCCCTCCGTAGGGGATACTAAGATCAGTAACCCGTTGTTTAGCTTTTTATCACCGATCCCCCATTCTCTCAAGATGGATAGAGCATATTCTTCCGGCCCATATCCTTTCAGATCGTTGACTGTAACCACTACGATCTGTGCCTTGGTCCTTTTCTCCAATTCCGCCGAGTTTTGGACAATAATTCTCTCAGTGTTTGAGTCGAGAACATTGGCTTCATCCAGCACAAAAAAATCACGGGTGGGCTGCGGGATCGAAGGGGTAGTCGCCTGCAAAGGAAAAGCTAAAGTAAGGAAGAACAGTACCAATCCGGCAAGCAGGAGTTTCCTCTTCATGGGCTTCATTCCCTTCATTCTAACCTATTTGATATTGTCGTCTGAATAGGTTGTTACTTGGAAAAGTCCACGGTAGGAGCCTCATATGCGCTCGCATCAGCCTTAAAATACTCTCTCTCGTCAAAACCAAGAATCCCCGCATAAAGATTAGTGGGAAAATGTTTTATCTTCGTATTATAGGATTGAACCTCATTATTATAGTCCATGCGTGCTGTGGCAATGCGGTTTTCCGTTCCTGCCAATTCATCCTGCAACGCCCGGAAATTAGCGTCAGCCTTTAACTGAGGATAACTTTCAGAGATAGCCAGCAATCGGCTCAAGGCACTGCTTAGCGCTGCGTCCGCCTCAGCAGCTTCTCCCACACTACCTGCCCCGATCAGTCGGGATCTGGCGTCAGCTACATCCGTAAACACTTCACTTTCATGTTCAGCATATCCTTTGACGGTATTGACCAGATTCGGAATGAGATCCGCTCGGCGCTGAAGCTGGTTCTCGACCTGACTCCAGCTGCTGTCCACAGTCTCCGAAAGAGTCACTAAGTTATTATAACCAGACCCCAGGATCATAGCCAGAATGATAATTACCCCTACGGGAATCAGCCACTTTTTCATAACGCTTCCTCCATTCATATTTCTTTCCTTACTATCTATTGTTATACCATTTCTTAAGTTGATTCAGCTTTTCAGATCAAATCTAACCTATAATAGTCCTGGCTGAAAAATACAGAAGCACAATCACACCCAAGATGATACGGTACCAGCCAAAGATCTTAAAGTCATTCTTTTTGATATATCCCATTAGAAACTTAATGGAGATTACGGATACTATAAAGGCCACTACCATTCCTATTAATAGAATCATCAACTCCGGACCTGTAAAGTTGAAACCAAACTTCAAAAGCTTAAGTGCACTGGCCCCAAACATAACGGGGATAGCGAGAAAAAACGTAAATTCAGCCGCTACGGTTCGGGATACTCCCAGCAAAAGTCCTCCTACAATAGTAGCACCAGAACGGGAAGTTCCGGGGAATATGGCGGCAATCAATTGAAATATTCCGATCATGAACGCCGTGGTGTAAGTAATTTGTGATAAGTGATTGACCCGAGGCCTTTTCCCCTTATTGTAATTCTCAATAACAATAAAGAGAATTCCAAATATAATCAGCATAACGGCAACGGTTTGATAGTTATAAAAAAGAGCGTTAAACACGTCGTCCCACAATAGACCGATAACACCGGCCGGAATACAGGACACAATGATTTTGAACCACATTTCTATGGTTTCCTGCTTGACGGAAACCCCTCTATCGAATGTAAAGGGATTGAGTTTCTTCCAATACAAAAGCACAACAGCCAAAATAGCTCCCAGCTGAATGACCACGAAAAACATTTCCATAAAAGCCGCGGACATGTTCAGCTTAATAAACTCATCCACCAATATCATATGTCCCGTGCTACTGATAGGCAGCCATTCTGTAATCCCTTCTACAATACCTAGTAAAATCGCTTTAAAAATCTCTACTAATGCCATAATTCCTCCTGATTACATTTTCTATAGATTTAATTACATCACGCCCATTATACCAATTCGGTTTATGAATGGATAGCCGCATTCCCCCTTCATTCTTCGACACATGACGCTATCCATATAGTATTATACCTGATTATGTCTAGCCTAACCTTAGGGATTATATAAGTATTTATTAACTTTTTCTTAATTCCTCATCAAAACCTATTAAAAAGATTACCTCCCAGAATAGAGTTATATCTATCCTGGGAGGTAATCAGCCGATTGCCCAAAGAAACTTTTTAAGATTATTCGAGACCAATCATGACTGAACTTGCTTTGATAACGGCAATTGCGTCATCACCTACTTTTAATCCCAAGGATTCTGCTGAACCAGAAGTTATACTCGCTGTAATTGACTGACCATTAATATCCAGAACCACTTCCGTTGACACGGGGCCCTTTTTAACCTCCGTAATTTTGCCTTTTAATTGATTTCTAGCCGATAATTTCATTAGATAATTCCTCCTTGTTTATTATTTAAATTAGTATGCACACTCTCAATCATTTCAAACAAAATTCCGACTCCATCCACAGATAGTTATGCGCTCTAGTTCACATCTTCCTCTACCTTCTCCAGCCTTTCATCAAGTAGATAAGGGTTTGCCAGGTACTTCTTGACTAATTTAAAGGAATTGGAGTAGTAGAGTCCGTCACAAATCCGCTCGTCCAAAACATAGCCGATCTCACAGCATTTTTTGACCACTACCTGATCCTCTTCAACTACGGGTAATTTTTTGCTCTTCCCTAAGGCGACAAAAATCCCTGTCGTACCAAAATCGTAGAGATGATGGTAGATAAAATCCAGATTGATGGATTTGAGATAGGTAAAGAAAAGAGATGTGTGAAAAGGACTGGCTTCAATAATCTTTTTCGGCAGTAAATTATGCCGATCCATCCACTTTAGCGTCCCTACTAAAAGCTTCACTTGACTATTAGGTAAGGCCATAATACGTTGAGCAATAGTATCCACCTCATTGGCAGCTCCTGCCGCACAACCTTCCTCTATGGTCTGATCGACGATTTTGACAATCTCTTCGATGCTTTCCAGACCTGAAAAGAGGAATTTAACTGTTGTCTCTTCACCGTCATCCTTTAAGAGGCGCTTAATGGCCATAGAGATGCGGATATCATATCGGGTATAGATTTTATTATTCATGATAAAACGGTTCAGCTGTGGGCGTTGAGCGAGAACACGCACATAGACTGCAATAAATAGGTGCAAGTAGTTGAGCCTAATCCCTTGATCTTTCTTTTCTTTGATATACTGATCAATTTTATCAACAGCAACGACTTGTTTATAAAAATTTTGGGCATCATTCCGCTTGGTCATAATGTGGGGAATAATCCTTACAAAAGGGCTTAAAGACTTGAGAAGCCGCCCGTCACTTCGTCGCATCCAAATCTCCCCTTTTGCTTCTTAATTCCTTTCAATAAATTTCTCTAAGGATCAGATAATCCCTTCTTTTTATATTAACTTAATGCAAAATTTTCCTATTTTTTTGTAGTCAATAAAATTTGTCCGGTTAAAACCTTAGGAAAGTCCGATCTCTTCTTTAAGAAAATTTATAATTACTTATGACAGTGAAAAAGAAGTTTGATAGTTTAACTTTTTTATGGGATGATATAAAATAAGGTAAAATAGACAAGCTTAATCGAGGGAGTGATACATATGACAAAAATCTTGGTACCTGTAGACGGCTCACCGAATTCGGACAAAGCCATTCACTATGCTCTTACTCTAGCACGTTGCAAAGACGACCTTCTTATCTTTTTAAACGTTCAACCCAATTATAACACACCCAATATAAAACGCTTTGCCACCCAAGAACAGATTAAGGTAATGCAGGAAGAAACCAGTAAGGAAGTTCTCGATCACTCTCTGGAAATCGCTAAAGATTCCATCGCGCCCATCCGCACGCTCCTACGCACAGGGGACCCTGGTCGGGAAATTTGTAAAGAAGCCCAAGAAAGTGCTGTAGACAGTATTGTTATGGGATACCGGGGACTCGGTGCCGTTAAGAGAGCCATTCTGGGAAGCGTAGCTACCCATGTTCTTCATGAAACAAGCTGCCCTGTGACCATAGTTCCTTAGAGGATGGTGTAATGAATAATAACCCCTGGTTTGCTATCGTTAACCCAGCTTCGGCTAACGGACAAACTCGAAAAATCTGGCCCAAAATTTACAAGCGCCTCCTTGATCAGGGCGTTAATCTTGAATTTGCTTACACCACGGGACCAGGGGATGCCACCAATCTCACCCGGCAGGCCATGCATAGTTATACGCAAATTCTTGCTGTCGGTGGCGATGGCACTCTAAATGAGGTTGTGAACGGATTTTTTGCTGATCAAAAACCTATTAATCCTGAAGCAAGTCTTGCTGTTCTTTCCCATGGAACCGGGGGAGATTTTCTACGCACCCTCGATCAAAAACGAGGGCTCCCCTCTTTGCTGGAAGTTCTGCACCGACAAAAAATTGTCCCCATTGATTGCGGGCTAGTTCAATATCAAGACGCTACCGGTCAGTTGTACACTCGTTATTTTCTCAACGTAGCGGATGTGGGTTTGGGGGGAATGGCGGTTAGCCGAGTTAACCAGCACAGCAAATTCCTCGGTGGAAAACTATCTTTCCTCCTTGGGGGCATCATGACCATTTTGACCTATAAAAATAAAAACATGAAATGTGTCATTGATGGAAAAATCGTGGTCAATGGACCAGCCAACAGTATCTGGATTGGCAATGGACGCTTTGTAGGAGGAGGAATGATGATTGCTCCTCATGCAGAGCTTGACGATGGTCTTTTTGATGTCGTTGTTCTCGGTAACCTCTCTATGTTCCAACTCTTGCGCCATTTGCCCAAAATTTATCAAGGCCACCATCTTGAGGTTCCGGATGTTACAGTCCATCGTGGTAAAGAAGTCTCCATTATCTCTAATCCTTCGGCTTACTTGGAGCTGGATGGGGAACATCCCGGATTTACACCCGTCCATTTTTCCCTAATACCACAAGGGATTCGCTTATGGACATAACTATGATGGTACACCCCATAGGGTGTGCCATCTTTTATAAATAAACTGAAGAGGTGTTAAAGATGTCGTTATCCATCAATGAAAGAGAAAAGATGATAAAAACCTGTGAAGAAATTATCGCTCGTTGTGATAAACCCTTTGTTTGGGAAGACGATGGGATCTATGAATCAGAGCGAGCCAAAAGTCCTTTTAATCTTTTTTTGCCCCAAGAACAAATAGTTCAGGAACTCAGTGCGCTGTTTGAAACCTTTTGTGGTACTCCCTATATCTACGATCAAATAAAAGCAGTCTGCCACTTGGAAGCCGAATGGTATGAGTATGGCACTTATGGCCTGGATCGCGACTTCACTCGGGTCTTAAGCCGTTACTCTCTAAAACCGGAATATGTAGAACAGGTAAAAGCACATTTTACAAAGAGGCTCAAAGAGTTGCTTCAAGAGCAGTCCGCCCTTTTAAAAGGTAAGGGGTTCCTTCTCAATAAAGATGGGGTGCATTTTTCTTGCAGGGTGGTTGTTCCCGGCGGGAAAATGAATGCCCAGCAATCCAAAAGAGTAAGCGAAATCTGTACACAGTATGGAAGCGGGTATTTTTACCTCACCCAAAGAGAAAATATCGAACTCCCTGGTATTCTATTAGATAACCTGAACGAGGTATCTCAAGCTCTTGCTGAAGTCGGTTTGAGCATCGGTTCTACAGGACCCAGGCCAAGACCCATAACAACTTGTAAAGGGGCTGTGTGCAAATTCAGTCTTTATGACACCGAGGGCTACACCAGTCAACTCAATGAAAAAATTTATAAAGGTTATTATGATGTGACCCTGCCCGGTAAGCTTAGAATTATTACCAGTGGCTGTTTTAATAACTGTTCCATGCCTCATGTGGGCTGCATTGGCATCATTGGCAAGAAAAAAGACCAAGTCGCCATCAGTCTTGGAGGGATGGCCGCACGCAAGCAATTTTTAGGCCAGGAAATCCAAGGTCTTTATACTTTAGATGAGGCTACCGGGATCATTGAAAAAGCGATTCAATACTACAAGGAGCATGGCAATAAGGGCGAACGCTTTGCTCAAATGATTGAGCGTTTGGGCTTTGAAACTGTAGAGAAAGCCTTAATTGGCTAAGACGACCCGTTAAAGATAATTTCTCCGATAAATTGAGAATGTAGGGAATACCCTTGCGTAAGAACACAGGGTCATTCCCTACATTTGTCTTATATAACTGGAACATTCTAATTACTTTGCCCTAATCATGATATAATAATGTTAAAGCAAAGGAGGACAAGTCGTATGCAGATTGGACAGAATCTTAAAGATAAGATTATGGCGAAGTTTAATCATTATCAGGAAGAATCCAAAAAGACCCTCCAAAATATCAACCTTACCCAGGACAAACTCAATGCTGCGTTTATGAAAGCAGAGAAACTCAACATCAATACAGGGCCCATCCATAAAGTTTACCAGGATATCCTTATCCTGATTCAAGTTGTCAAAGCTTATATCAGCAAAGAATATCAAGAGATCCCCGCCGGCTCCATTATCGCTATCTTAGCTGCCTTGATCTATTTCTTATCCCCTATTGATATTCTTTTTGATTACCTTCCAGGAGTTGGCTATGTAGACGACATGTTTGTCCTCGGCTTGGTCTTAAAACAAGTGGACTCTGACTTGCAAAAGTTTAGTCTGTGGAAGCAAAGCAAAGATCCCGCGGAATCCTGATTCATTAATGGTTTTATGTACTGTCTTTTTTCTTTTTGGCCGGTGTCCGTGCCAACAGAGATGCCACATCGGCCTCGAAGGACGAAATCCATACCTTTTGGGTTTTATCAAAGAAAATTTTAAGGGTCTTTTTTAAATGGGATTTGGTCAAGGGATCCAAGGTTTTATAACTCTTAATCATATCATTAGCCAAGGTCAGCTTTTTCTGGGACAGATCGCTGACTGTCGTGGCCCCGGTGGCCTGAAAAATATCAAATAAAGCATCCACGAACTCCGCTCTCTGCTCCATGGATAATTGGTTAAGCCAAAGCCTTACAGTCTTGTTAAAGTTTTTACTCCCTTTGGTTAAATTCTTTTCATAGACGAAATGGCTGCCTCTTACTTCCCAGAAGAAAGGGTTGTGCTGCATAACGCTCAGACCATTGCTGTTGACTGTAATATACTCTTCTCCATGCTCAAGGAGCATCCCTACCACGGAGGATTTAGGAACAAAGGTATGAATCCGGTCGAGGATCCTCTGATATCCTTCTCGTTCGAGGACATGAGTCAAAAAGCCCGGGCCGTCATTGTTATATACTCCAATGATTCGCCCTTGAACCTCAGGTTCCATGGCTGCTGCAGAATAGACCGCCAGATTTCCGCCTTTGGAATGGCCACCCAAATAAAGCTTGCCCTGATATTTCCCCACGACCTTTTCTACATAGGAAATTGCATCTCTTTGGGCCTTTACTTCATCCCTAAAACTCATCTGAAAATCCTCTTTCCATCCGGCCAAGGTATCGTCCGTACCCCGAAAGGCAATATAATGTTCCCCTTGGCTGATGGAAAAGACCATCGCGGAAAATTGGTTACAAATCTCATGATCCACAAGATTCACATAACTGGACAGCTGAATTTCTTTAAAACGAGTCGCCAGCGAGGTTTTAACCAATAGTTTGGGTATCTCCCGAAAGAAAGGGTTGATACTATTCTGGAGTTTCTGATGAGCAAGGCCTTTGAAGTATTTTTCCCCTGCTTTCGTCAAGGATATGGAATCCCTTGAGGCCTCCGATGGGAGGATACCATCGAATTCAAGGTAAGCCAAGATCGAAAAGATTAAATTATCTACTTCATTAAATCCATCCTGAGCAAAGCTTAAGTCCCCTCGCCAATCAAGATAATCGAATATATTTTGCATAGGACACCTTTTCTTCTTCACTTCTTGAATAGAATACAGTCTCTGCTTAGTATGTCTTATTTTTGAATTTTATGCTGACCTATTCTTCTATCTTATTTTTCTTTCCCGATTAATATCTTTCCAACCTTCTTGATACCTTCTGCCTACACTGTTAATGCTTTCCACCAATGCCGCCATCAAGCGGTGAAACCCTTGAGGATTTTGAGCTGGGACACGATAATGCTTATTAATCTCAATCTGGACAGCTGGAATTCCCAGTTCTCTGGCCGCAAAATTGGCTATCGTATTTGGGCTGGATGCAGCAAAATAATCGGAGGAAATTTTTGAGAACCCACAATTCCGAAAGTTCTGGGCCAGGATTTCATCGGTATGCATTTTTTCAAGAAGGTTCCTCCTATTGTTCGTTCCAAAATCCACATCAAAGTCCCTGTCTCGGGCTGCTCCGTGAATATCCAGCAGGAGCTTGATCTTGCCTTGCCTGCATAACTGAGCAAGTTTCTCTTTATAGATGCAAGGACTATCCACGTTCGGATCCCCACCATAAAGCTTAGTCACTGCAATGGCATGACAACCGGTTAACTTATTCAGCAGGTAGACAATGGAGCCGGTATACTCGTCGGACATTTTGATCTTCTTTTGGCGAAAATGACGAACCGCATGGGGAGCCGAGACCAGAATGGGAATATCCCCTGCCGCGTGCCAGAGCGGCTCCTCTTGCTTGGGATTCACTCGTTTATCGGTTTTGTAGAAATAGATTCTCTCAATGCTGACTGCTTCTTCATTGAGACGGGTCCTTGTATATTCATTGATAAGTTGTTGATGCATCTGGCTCATGGTTTTCCCACCTTGCTCCCAAACATAAAATCGGAGAGATCACTCTCCGATTAATACTACCTCAACTCCAAACAAAATGCCATCTTAGTCTTTTTCCCGCCCCTTATCCTCCTTTATATTAAGCACTGCAAATCCTATTAAATAAAGGAAAAGCGGCATAAACAAACCAATGGATTGATAACTTGAGTAGATATACAGATTATATAAAGCATGAATCGTGACTGCTACAGTATAAAGACCAAACAGCAGTGGCCAAATTATACCGTTTAATTGCCTTGCTATACTGAGCCCAAAGCCAACAATACCTGTGGTCGTCCCATGGATAAGGCAGGTTGTGACACTACGAGTAATAATAAAAGGAACCGGTGATCCACTTTCATGCATGTGTCCTAAGAGGTATACATAATTTTCTTGAATAGAAAATCCAATCCCGGCCGCAATCCCAAAATAAACAATGGGTATTTTCTTTTCCGATTTGAATAGAAAATACCCAAGTGGTAATGCCTTTGTAAATTCTTCAATAATCGGAGCCCAAGTAGTGGAAAGTTGCTGAGTATTAATCTGAAAATGCCGGACCAAAGCATTATTCAAGGTCAGGGAAATCGCAAAAGCAATAAGACCCCAGGTAAAAAACAGTATCAGCAGCCTTTGTTCGCCTTTTAGGATAATCGCCAGAAAAAATAGGGGGATAATGGTCCCTACAAAAATAGCCTCACCCATCGGACATCTCCTCTACTTTCATAAAGCCGTAAGCTGTTAAGGAAAGGGCTGCTGGGAATAAAGCATCTGTAGAAAGTGTACATGTATCCGGTATCAAACAGACACATATTATAAATATCATATCACTTAAGCATAGCAAACAAAGACCCGCTATAAACAGCCGGTACCGGATAATAGGGAAAATAGGCTGAGCTTTCCATAGGGTGTACACTATAGCTAGTGTTAAGACCAGGTTATCTATATTGATCAGTAGATTACTGGATCCTGCCAGAGCCAGGAAAATAGGAATTACTAGTAATCCTAGGGGCCATAGATTCCAATACTTTATCTCAATGGTATATTGAGGTATCCCTCTTGTGATTGTATGGATTACCCCAATCAGAAAGAAATAAGTGCCTATAAAACCCAGATCTGCAATGGATGGATAGGGGAGTGATGAACCGTTAAGAAATATAACAGAGAACCAGTAAAGCTGTCCCAAAGTCCAACTTAATACAGCCAAAGCGACTCCCAATACTAAATAGCGCTGGCAGCTGAATCGAGCATAACAGATCACAAGCATGCCGATAGCTAATCCAGAAAAAAACTGTATTCCATTGGCTACCGCATTTAACTTCGCATAAGGAAAATCGATGAAAAGCAAAATATAAAATAGAGCTGCCCAAACAAACGAAAGAATACAGACAGCCTTAACAGTTAATGCCAAGATTTCTTTTCGTTTTAACATTCCTTGGATGACTTGATCCCATGTAATCATGAAAATCCCCTACCTTGAGAGCCATATTACTACATTATCAACTTCATTTACATTCAAGAGTTGTATATACTTTATATACATTATGACATATTTCACGAGCAAATGTTATATAATTCACAGATTTTTAAAATAATTTTTTGAGATTATATAATATAAAATTCTTATGGCAAGGATTATATATTCATATTAAAACAAAAACCACCCTCCTCATTAGGAAGGTGGCCATACACCACTAGTTAAGATGTCAACTGTTCAATCTAAATCTTGACTAGACTATAAATCTTGCTTCAATGAATGAGACTTGATAAAAATAGATTAGATGTTTACAGCAATACTTTGGCAAGTCAGCGTTGCGCTCCGCGCAACGATATGATTCATAACCTTAAGAACCGTCACTGGAGATTTTGTTAACTTTACGATACGATATTCCCTCGATGTTTTACCAAAGGATGCCTCAAGAACGGTTAGAATCTGGTCTTTCAAAACAGAGAATTTTTTCGACCCACTGATGTTGTGTTGGTCAAGCTTGCCAAGCTTCTTGATCTCTCCATGAAGAATCTGAAAATCACTTTGAAAACTCATTGGAAACCTCTTTCTTTTTTAAATACAAAATTTACACACAAGGAGTATTGTAGCAGGAATGGATAATGCTGTCAATAAGGTTCAGCAAATTTAAATTGCATTTTTTACATAACTTTTTTATTTTTTTCTTGACAAATATTATATAACAGGATAATATTTTTATAAATTATATACAAATATTTTAAAACCGTTGATTGAGAGTAGTAGGATAAGTTCTCAGGTTCAGAGAGCTGCAGAGGGTGGAATTGCAGTACAGGTAGACTTATCACGAATGGACTCATGAGGGTGATGCAGAAATTACCTTGATAAATCATGAAAGACGAGTATCATGGTAAAAGTATGCTAGCCGGGAACTTCACCCGTTATCCATGAAGCGTATATGATAGTATACGAAGTAAGTGGCGTATTTACGCAATGCAGGTGGTATCGCAGAGATGGAAGTCTTTGTCCTATAAGGGGACAAAGGCTTTTTTAATTTTCTTTTTCGGGATAGAAAGCTTCAATCAAAATGAAGTTTTTAATACTTTCACTAAACAAACGAAAGGAATGAATCCACATGACGAAAACACCTTACAAAATCTATCTCTCCGAAGAGGAAATGCCGAAAAGCTGGTACAACTTGAAGGCTGTAATGAAGGAACTCCCCCCTCCTATGCTTCACCCTGGAACGCTGAAGCCCTGCACCATCGAAGATCTGCAACCTGTGTTTTGTGATGAGTTAATCGAACAGGAATTAAACACCAAAGATCTTTATATTGAGATCCCTGAAGATATACGGGACTTCTATAAGATGTACCGTCCTTCACCCCTGGTCAGAGCTTATTGCCTGGAAAAGCTGCTGGATACTCCCGCGGAGATCTACTATAAATTTGAAGGAACCAATACCTCCGGCTCCCACAAACTCAACTCAGCTGCCGCCCAGGTCTACTATGCTAAAAAACAAGGTTTAACTTCCCTTACTACAGAAACCGGCGCTGGGCAATGGGGTACGGCCCTATCCATGGCCTGTGCCTATTATCAAATTGATCTCACCGTCTATATGGTGAAGATCTCCTCTGAACAGAAGCCCTATCGCAAGGCTGTGATTGAGACTTATGGTGGTAAGGTCATCCCCTCTCCCTCCGACACCACAGAAATCGGAAAAAAAATCCTCGCCGAAAATCCCGGCACCGGCGGCTCCCTGGGATGCGCTATCTCCGAAGCCATCGAAGTAGCTCTAAAATCTGAGAATTGCCGCTATGTCCTGGGCAGTGTCCTTGATCATGTGGTTCTCCACCAAACAGTGATCGGTGAAGAGACCAAGATTGCCTGCGAAAAGTACGGTATTCAGCCCGATATTATGATCGGCTGCGTAGGAGGCGGCTCCAACTATGCCGGCCTGATTGCCCCCTTCTTCGGAGATAAACTCCAAGGAAAAAATAACATTACCTTTATCGGTGTAGAGCCTGCCTCTTGTCCATCTTTAACCCGGGGTAAATATGCCTATGATTTTGGCGATACAGGAAAAACCACTCCACTTCTTAAAATGTATACTTTGGGCTCAGGATTCATTCCCTCCCCTAACCATTCCGGTGGTCTTCGCTACCACGGCATGAGCGGCATAGTATCCAAGCTCTATCATGATGGCCTTATGGAAGCCCGGGCGGTTGAGCAATCTAAGATCTTCGATGCTGCTACTCTCTTTGCCCGCAGTGAAGGAATTCTCCCTGCCCCTGAATCCTCCCACGCGCTGCGGGTAGCCATCGATGAAGCCCTAAAATGCAAAGAGACCGGAGAGAAGAAAACCATTCTTTTCGGGCTTTCCGGCACCGGATACTTTGATCTGTCCGCTTATATGAATTATAACGCGGGCACCATGACCGACTTTATCCCTACGGATGAAGACTTAGAAAAGAGCTTTGCTACTTTGCCTAAAGTAGACTAAAACTGAAAGCCTATTTCCCTCATAAAAAACCAAGTGGTAGAGTATGGATATCCGTTCCGGGAAATCCTCTCTACCACTTAGTTGTAGTCTTTACAATTTATCTTTTGCTATAGCTGTCCTGCTAAAGTTGCTTTATCCTTGCTGCATTCCATATCTTTAACTTTCTCGCCTTTGTCCAATACCACAACGGCAGGGGCATTGATTACACCATATTTCTCAGCGAGGCTTTTCTTAGTTGCCATATCAACTTTCACCAATGTGTACTCTTCGCTATGTTCTTTGTGAAGTTCTTCCACTAGTGAAGAGTACTCCAGACTTTGAGTGTCGGCTGCATTAAAGAATACCAGTAAGACCTTCTTCTCACTATTCAGGATGTTCTTTTGGAAAGCCTCAAGTTCTTCAATATAGCGTTCTGCAGCGACAGCAGCAGTGGCTCCATCTCCCGCTGCGGAAACGACTTGCCTAAGATATTTGATTCGGTTATCACCAACGGCATAGACCCCGGAAAGATTCGTCTCCATCAAATCATTGACGGAAATATAGCCACGGTGATCCATTTCTATACCACTATCTTTTAGAAATTCAGTGGCCGGAATCATACCTACGAAGAAAAATACACCCTGGCAGGGGAGGATTGATGAAGTGCCTGTCTTTAAATTCTTCACTTTTACCCCCTCCACATTTTCATCACCTAAAACTGCCTCTAAAGTGGAATTCCAAACAAAATCCATCTTCTCACTTTGAAAGGCTTTTTCAGCACTGACCTTATTGCAATCCAAGACTCCTTTATCATGAAGGACAATGACCGTGACCTTACGAGCGAACTTGGTGATAAACATTCCTTCTTCAATGGCTTGGTCTCCACTACCTACCACAACCACATCTTCTCCCTCGAAGAACTCGGCATCGCATGTAGCACAATACGCAACCCCATTACCACGTAATTCTTTTTCACCGGGGATATTAAGGAGTCTGGGCTGAGTTCCCACAGCAACAATGACTGCCTTACCATAGACTTCTTTTTTCTTTTTGGTCATGATTTTTTTGAGATCTTGGGAAAGATCTGCGCTTACTACCTCATCTTTAAGAAACTCTACGCCAAAACTCTTAGCATGTCTTTTGAAATCTTCCATGAGCTCTGGACCGCTGGTATTAACATATCCCGGGTAGTTTACGATCTCACGGGTATTATCTGCCATTCCACCGATGGTTCCTTTATTGATAATCAGTGTCTTCAGCTTTGCCCTTCCTCCATAGATTCCCGCCGTAAGCCCGGCAGGACCTCCGCCAATTATGATCAAATCATAGTAGTTATCCACGTCTAAACCCTCTCTCTTTTCCAGTCAGGCATCTGTCACATGATAGGTTTCTCTCCAGCCTTATCCCAAGATTTCAGAAATCTTTGCTTGAACTTGCTCTTCCTCCACTTCTCCGGCAAACTTTCCACAGTACTCGCCTTCATTAAAGAAAAGAATTTGAGGAACTCCTCTAAGGGAGAAGGTTTGATACAATTCCTTATTATCTTCTACATCAACATAATAGAATCCGAATTCACCCTCATAGTTTGGTGCTAGTTCTTCGAGAACAGGTACGACTTCCTTACAAACATGACAACTCTTTCTGGAGAAAATCACGAGGCATCTTTCTCCATTATCATAAATCTTTTCTTCAAAACTTTTGGAATCCAATTTTGTTAATGACATGTTTATAATCCTCCAAATTTAATTTACTTTTATATCCCTTTTCATCCTGTGATAATCCCCTCAATCACGATTTTAATAACTTATGCTGAACATGACAAGCACCAATAACTTGCAACTTTCACAACTTTTTGTTGTACCCAAGATAACCTATCTATAACGCAAATTACTATCATCTATAGAAAAATATAAAGATGCCTAACCTTACTTTAGCTGAGGGCGTCATGCTATAATGTACACAAGCACAACTATGTCACTATTACCCCTGTAGGAGGTGCTCCTATGAGAATTGACCATTTAAAGTACATCACCGTCGTCGCTGAGACAGGTTCCATTAGCCATGCCGCTGAACGATTATATATTACCCAGCAAGGATTAAGTCAAGCCATCCGGCAGATGGAACGAGAGCTGGGAGTTTCTTTACTTAATCGAACTGGCAATAAAATTCATCTTACTCAGGTTGGAAAAAGGATTGTTGAGAAAGCCAAAGAGCTTTTAGTTACCTATGATGAACTTACTGATATTGCCAAAACAACAGGAGACAACTTTTTTCATACAAAAAGCTCCAAGCGAATCACTTTACTTACAACGCCCTTCTTATCCGGCACCTTGTTACCAGATATGATATGTCGATTCTCCCAAAAACATCCAAACGCCAATTTTGTGATTAATGAAAAGCTTCCTCAAGAGATCATTGAAGAGATCTGTGAAGACCGAAATGCTATTGGTTTATTCAGCGGTTTAAGCGATCGATTAAATCACAAAGATTTTTCCAATGCCAATTTGACGTTTCAGCCCTTCTTTGAATGTGAGCAGTTGATCTGTGTCACAAAATCTTCGCCATTAGCCAATCGAAAATCCGTGAAACCTTCAGAATTGGCTAAGTATCCTCTTGCTTTATATGATGTGGGACAAAATGCATCCCAACTTAGTGAATTACTCAAACCTTTCGGAGAGGTTAAAGTAATGTTAAGAACCGGCAACTCAAAGCTTTACCGGGAGACTATTGCCAGCGGCTTAGCTATTGGTTTCTCCAACAGCTTTGCGGAATACTTCGAAAAAAGAAACTCGGTAGTCACCATACCCATCGAGAATACCCCTAAGTTTATTCTCGGCTGGGTTTACTGCAAAGACACGCCACGCAACGAAATGCAAAGCGAATTTATCGACCAGCTTATCCAATACGTGAATCGTATTAGGGTCAGTGCGTGAAGCAATCTGCTTAGATATCGATAATGAGCAAAGACCGATTAAGAGTAATTTCTAATCGGTCTTTTGAGTTGAGATGGTAACTATCGCTCACTCTCTGGTGCCTAAGAAGGGAGCTTTATATTTACGATGTTTTTTTGGGTTCGGGGAACGCTCGATGGACTCTTTAAAGGAACTTGCATTCTTGTCCATTCTTTTCCCATCAGAAAAAGTTTCATCTGTCAGAAGAGTATTTTCCATCGATAAGCTCTTTAATCCAAAACTCCGATAGCAGGCGGGCACTTGCATGCTCATACCTCTCATCCTTTCTCTTTTCCGACTCCTAATACCAGTCTATGCTCTTACCATAATCACAAGTCCATTTTAAATAAGAACTTGAAGTATAGCCAACATTGTTCTTTTTCGACAGCTACAAGAAACTTTTGTACTCGTTGTCTTACAATTAGCTGGTGCGGGTAAAATTCTGTTATAATTTTCCACTAATAGTTGAAACACTTCTGGACACATTATTATGGGAGGTGTAATTATGCAAAACCAAAATCAAAACTCTAGCTCAGACGTTCAAAGAGTAAAGCAAGAGATCCAAAGCGATTTACAGTCTGCTGCTCAAAGCCAAACCGGTTCCGCCGGTACCAGCAGCCAGAGCACGCAGTCCAGCAGCCAAGGTATGCAATCCAGCACCATGAGCTCTTCCTTAAACACTCAATCTGAAGTGCAAAAAGTTAAACAAGAGATTCAGCAGGATTTGCATTCCTAATCTAATCAATCGAAAGAACATTTCCATTCTTAAAAGCCCAAAACCCTGGATGACTAAAGACGTCTTCAGGGTTTGCTTATGCCCTTATTATGTCGAAAAGTTTTTCCGAATTTTTAGTAATTATCTTATTGACACAGACACTCGTGAAATAGTATACTAATCTCAAGGTATCCCCTAACCCTAGGGGGGTATAAGGGACTTAGGCTATTAAGTAAGCATCATCCAATATAACGTTTATGTCGGATATTTCAATAAAGGAGTGTTCCTATGGCAGCAAGTGAAAAAGAAGACATCCTTATGCGTTTAAGAACTATAAGAGGACACATCAGCGGTATCGAAAAAATGATAGAGGAGGAAAAAGAGTGCGCAGATATCCTTGTGCAGGTTTCAGCAGTTACTAGCTCTATGAACAAAGTCAAGAACATGCTAAATAGACATTTCGTTGATCATTGCCTGGATAAGGTAATAACCGAAGAAAAAGATCTTAAATCGGAAGTATCTAAGATTTTGGACAACATTCTAAAGTTTAACGAATAATTGGAATGGGGGCGGTTCAATGAAAAGAGTACTCATTCTAGGGGCTGGTACAGCCGGTACAATGATGGCCAACCACCTTCAGCGCAAGCTGGATAAAAAAGATTGGGCTATTACCATAGTGGACCAATATGAAAAGCACTATTATCAGCCAGGTTTTCTCTTTATCCCCTTTGAAATTTATTCGGAAAAGGATGTGATAAAAAAGATAAGTGACTTTATTCCCAAGGGCGTGGAATATATTAAGTCTCCAATCGAATTAATTGAGGCAGAAAAAAATCAAGTATTGTTATCTAGTGGCTGGGTCCTTCCTTATGACTTACTGATTATCGCCACAGGTTGCGAGATAGTCCCCGAAGAAGTTGACGGTGTCATGGATGGCTGGCGAAAAGATATCTTTGATTTTTACACCCTAGAGGGCGCACTGGCGCTTAGGGATAAGTTTAGAGATTGGCCTGGAGGAAGGTTGGTTGTTCACATTAGTGAAATACCGATTAAATGCCCTGTTGCCCCTTTAGAGTTTGCCTTTTTATCCGATTGGTTCTTTGCCGAAAAGCGTAAAATTCGCAACAAAGTGGAACTTATTTATGTTACTCCTTTAGATAGTGCCTTCACGAAGCAAAAATGTTCAGATGTCCTCGGCCACTTGTTCCCCCAGAAAAATATTCAATTGATTAATAATTTCAGTATTCCCCGTGTAGATGCCAAAAACAAGAAACTCATTTCGGTGGATGGCAAGGAAGTGGATTATGAACTTCTGGTTACAGTACCAGTGAATATGGGCAGTCCTTTGATTGAGCGCTCAGGCCTGGGCGATGAATTGAATTTTGTTCCCACCCATATGCATACCCTGCAATCTAAGAAACACGAAAATATCTTTGTCATTGGGGATGCTTCCGACCTCCCTGCCTCCAAGGCCGGCTCTGTCGCCCATTTCCAAGCGGAGATCTTAACTGAGAACATCTTAAACTATATTGCTGACAAACCCTTAACCGCCCACTTTGATGGGCATGCCAACTGTTTTATTGAATCCGGCTATGACAAAGCCTTTTTAATAGATTTCAATTATGAACTTGAACCCGTTGAAGGTACCTTTCCTCTGCCTGGAATTGGCCCCTTCTCCCTTCTTAAGGAAACAAAGGTCAATCACCTGGGTAAGCTGGCTTTTAAAGCAATTTACTGGAACATGCTTTTAAGAGGTATCCCCATCCCCACAGTTCCCCCCGAAATGAAAACCAGAGGCAAGAAGCTGGATGGTCTCTATCAGCCTTAAAACAAAGGAGGAATTTAGATGCAAAAGGTTATTGCAGGTTATACCGTCGATGTGACCCAAGAGGGGTATTTGGTAAACCAATCCCAATGGAACAAGGATATTGCCTCTGAAATTGCTAAAGAGCTGGGGATTGAAGACCTCACCCCTGGACACTGGAAGGTTATCGAATTCCTACAAAAGGACTTTGCTGAGACTGGAAAAATTCCAACCATCCGTCGAGTAAACAAAGTAGGTAATATTGGAACTCAGGAGCTCTACGCACTTTTCCCAGAGGGTCCCCTCCTTAAAGCGACAAAAATTGGCGGATTAAGTAAACCCGTTAGTTGTGTTTAGAGAGGAGAATGAGCATGGCCGATGAAGAGAAAATCAAAAAGGTCTCCATTATTATTTCCAAGAGTTCCTTGGAAGGAGTCTATCCTGGATTAATTATGGCAAACGGAGCACGAATGATAGGAATTGAGGCCAACCTTTTCTTTACTTTTTTCGGTTTGAACGCCATCACAAAGAACAAGATGGATTCTATTAAAGTTGCTACAGTGGGGAATCCCGCCATGGGCATTCCCTCCCTTATCGGAATCTTGCCCGGAATGTCTGCCATGGCCACTTCTATGATGAAGAAACAAATGGAGGAATTGGATATTCCACCAATTCCAGAATTCATTGAGATGATCTCTGATGCCGGTGGAAAACTCTATGCCTGTTTAGCTACTGTAGAGATGTTTAAGCTAAAGAAGGAAGATTTCTGCGATCAATTGGACAGTATCCTTACCGTAGGGGATTTTTATAATCTTTCTGCCGGTGGGCAGATCATATTTACTTAAATCATTAAAAAGAGGCACAAGTCTTTCCCTCAGGAAAGTGTGCCTCTTTTTAATTTCAACGATCTTATTCTTTACCTAATTGTTCCGCCAATATTTCTTTATCCAAGCTGCATTCCAATTCCTTAATCTTCTCGCCTTTATCCAGCATCACAACGGCGGGAACATTGGTTACGCCATATTTTTCAGCAAGGCTTTTCTTCGTCGCCATATCTACTTTAACTAATTTGTACATATCACTATGTTCCTGAATCAGTTCTTCCATCACAACTGTAAATTCCAAACTTGCCGTATTGGCAGCATTAAAGAATGCCAGCAAGACCTTTTTCTCGCTATGGAGGATGTTCTTTTGGAATGCTTCCAGTTCCTCGATATATCGCTCAGCGGCCACAGCAGCTGTAGCACCATCGCCTGCAGCTGAGACCACTTGCCTGAGGTACTTTACTCGGTTATCTCCCACCGCATAGATGCCAGGGAGGTTCGTTTCCATCAGGTCGTTAACGGGAATATAGCCTCGACGATCCATTTCTATTCCACTATTCTGGAGGAATTCAGTAGCCGGGATCATCCCTACAAAGAAGAACACCCCTTGACATGGAAGTAGGGAAGAGCCGCCAGTCTTTAGGTTTTTAACCTGAACCCCCTCCACATTCTCCTCTCCCAGGACAGCTTCCAGAGTAGAGTTCCAGACAAATTCCATCTTCTCATTTTGGAAAGCTTTTTCAGCACTAACCTTATTGCAATCCAGGATCCCCTCATCATGAAGAACAATAACTGTAACCTTACGAGCAAATTTAGTAATGAACATACCTTCTTCAATAGCCTGGTCACCGCTACCTACTACAACCACGTCTTCATCCTGGAAGAATTCCGCATCACAGGTGGCACAGTAAGCGACACCACTGCCTCTCAGTTCCTTTTCACCGGGAATATTGAGAAGCCTTGGTTGAGTTCCTGCCGCGATGATTACAGCTTTTCCATAGAATTCTTTTTTCTTTTTTGTCGTAACTTTTTTAAGATCCTGGGAAAGCTCGGTGCTCACTACTTCATCTTTTAAAAATTCCACGCCAAAACTTTCAGCATGCTTTTTAAAATCACTCATAAGATCCGGACCACTGGTATGAATATAGCCAGGATAATTTACAATCTCGCGAGTGGTATCCACCATACCTCCAATGGTTCCCTTATTGATGATCAAGGTTCTGAGTTTTGCTCTTCCCCCATAAATTCCTGCTGCAAGTCCAGCCGGACCTCCTCCAATGATAATTAAGTCGTATGAGTTGCTCATCTTTTACTAAATTCTCCTCTCCAATAATTGCATCAAATAGTATTTGATTATTTAGACCAAATCCACCAGATTTTCTTGAATCTTTTCTACGACTTGAGCTTGATTAAACTCACCACTGAGTTTACCTTGGTATTCTCCATCCTTAAAAAAGAGTACCTGCGGAATTTCGTCTAATTTAAAACAGTTAATGACTTCTTTGTTCTCATCAATGTTCACATAGTAAAAACCAAATTGGCCTTTGTACTTAGGCTGCAATTCTTCCAACACAGGAGCCATTTCTTCACAGACAGGGCAATTGTTCCTGTAAAAAAAAATTAAGCACCCTTCCCCAATGTCATAAATTAACTCTTCTAAACCGCACCCATCCAACTGAATCAACGACATTTCCAATCCCCCTTCAATCATCTTAGATTAATAAGTTTTTTTAAACTCAAAGTGAGCTGACTCATTATTGGCCAACTCATCATCATTTGTATAACTGTGCACTAATCTAGGTCCATATTGATTTCACAATTTTTTCACATTTAATTATACGCTAAGTTTTTCACATTATCAATTGATAATCTTAAGTTAGTTTAAGTATTTTAGCATCGACAGTTTTTTATGCTTTATCGTTTTAACAGCTTGACGATCTGTTCATGATAGAAAAGCAGAATTGCCGGTATTAATAAAAAGAGTATCCTACCCATAATCGTATTGGCGAAAAGAATCAATGCTCCCAACCAGCGATTTCTTCCGCTATACACTCCGTGAATGTTCTCTCGAGAAATGGTCTTCTTCATGGCTCCGATCTGAGACATGGGTGGGTAATTATCAATGTCCACCACCAGTCTGTCACCGTGGATTTCGGCGACTCTTTCTATATAAAGCACATTATTCTCTTTAAACAAAACGATTTGTTCTAACTCCACAGGGTATTGTGGATCGATCCTTTGAAAATAGGTCAAATCATTTACCATGATCTCCGGCTCCATAGTATTGGATTGAAAAATAAAAGGGATCACCCCACGGATACTTACTTCTTGACCTGTAGAAGAAGCATTGATGACAATAATAAATACATTAATAGCTAAAGCAACGCCAATAAAAGCCGCCAACAATACCGTAACCACTTTATGGATAAGCTTACGCTCCACGATCTGCTTTCCACCGATGGCAACAAGCTCTTTCTTCTCCGTTTTTGAATTCATAAGAATCAGTGAAACATCTGGTGGCAGCAGGCTTAAGTCTTCAGATAGATTATAATATCGGGCAAGATTACCCGCTCGAAAGAGGCAAACCAACCCACAAATAATGACCACAACAATCCAAAGAGGAAAATAAAGAGAAGTATTCATGTCAAAGAGATTAAAAATATTCTGCATCGCTATTCTATTACTTATGACATCATAGTGTCCCAGGACTATTTTTAGCAAGAGAATAAGAAAAGCTGACACTCCAATCCAGTACCGGGCATTGATGATAGTTCTGGCATAAAGAGAAAAAACCATGGACAGTATAGTGAGCATTACTAAGTCTGTAAATCCTACTAGGTACAGAGATGGAAGATAGGCAAAAATGAAGGGAAACTTTAAGAGGGCTGTGAGCAATATAATAGCTGCAAAGCCCAAAGTATAGACAAACAAGGCAGTATATCCCAAAGCCAAAAGCTTAGAAAAAAACATCCTTGCCGGATTATAGCCCATATGGATCATTAAATACCAGGAGTTTTTTCTGATTTCAGAAAAGAAAAGGGTATCATAGTAGATGATGTAATACCCTGCGGACAAGAAATAAGCAAGATGAATATAGATATACAACGTGGAGAAATAACTGGGCTGCATAATCTCAGGGACTACATCTGAGAGAACGCTTTCCTGCAATGTCTGAAAAACAAAATAGAAGGCAAAAGAGATCAGCCCCAGAAAAAGCGCAAAGGCGATTTTCCGGTTGGTGCTGATCTTATTTTCTGTATAGGCTTGGCGAAGCTCCTTCTTTAAAAAGCTATTCCGATAAATCATACTGCCTCATAAGCTCCTCTAAGGCATATTCTACTGTCTTGCCATTCTTCTCCATGGATTGAGGGATATATCCCGATTCAATAATTTTCTTATATATCATTTCTGGATCACTGGGTAAAGAAGCTTCCCTCTTAATTAATAAGCGATTATCTTCTGCAACTACCTGATGATTGGAGAGAATCCCCCGCAGTGCTTCCTTTGTTCCCTTGAGGTCCTCATCCTTAATGATTATTTCCACGTTGTCATATTGATAACGAAAATCCTCAACAAGACCTTGATGGATTAAGCGTCCCTCCGCCAATACAGCTATATGGGTGCAAGCCTTTTCAATCAGAGTACAGATAGGAGTAGCTACAATTAATGTTTTCTCTTGTTCTTTGATGAAATCAGCTATATCAGCAATAGCCTCTATAAGGATTGAGTCAAACTCATATTCGGGAAGGTTAAAAACAATCATCTGGGCATCTGAGTAAGCCGCTGCAACTAAGGTAACCACCGCCTTCTCTTCTCGAGTAAGCAGGCCGATGGACGTAAGGGAAAGATGCCCTAAGCCAACCTTGATGATCAACTCAAAAATCTGCTCCTGTCTTTCCACAACGTCTATCTTCCATTTTGCAGTGGCAAGCATGAGAAATTCCAGTACATTCATAGTGTTATAGAGCATGTCCGAGTTGCCAATATAGAATATATGCTTTAAAATCACTCGTTTTAGCCTCATCATACCCCGCTCTATCAGGACACAGCGCCCGCTTTCGTAGGATCTAATGTTGGCCATGATCTCCAGCAAGAGCTTAATTTCAAAACCAGATGTCCCTATGATTCCCCATATTTCCGCCTTGTTGATTTGGAGGTTAATATCCTTCAATACTCGCTGTGGGCTCTCACCTTCCCGTAATAAATATTCAGCAGATGAGAGATTTTCCATCAGGACGACTCTTTGTAACATAGCTGAATTCACCATAGGCTTTTAGCCTCCAATAGCACATAATGCTAAATCCTCATAATAAAGGTAGTCTCGCCAAAAATACTCCAATTACCCGCTCTGGAGTAAGTGCTTCCTGATCAGTGGCGTTGTTGGGATTATCGCCTTTGGTCAGATAGCGTATATTCCCCTCTCCTTCCTCGATCACTTCAATGATGCGATGGGTCACTATAGCACCTGATCGAGTTCGAAAGGTTACGATATCACTTTCCTCCAACCTATCTGGTTCTCCAGGTCTGCGAGAAATAATAACTGTGCCTACCTTCAAGGTTGGTTCCATACTTCCTGATTCAATCACAAACAAATAATAACCGAAAATATTGGGAATCTCTCCTCTGTTCTTGGCCATATTAATGGACACCAAAGAAAAGAGTAAAACTATAACCACAGCACCAAAAAGGATCCCGCTGACAACTTTCAGAAGACCGTTTCTGCGTCCCCATCTGCTTTGTATAAGCTTTTTGGGACTATGTAGATCAGTCTTCTTCTGTTTTTCAACCTGGATCTTTTTGCGCATGTCTTCTATTTGCTGCCGACTTGTGTATTTTGTGGAGGACATTTTCTCGTCCTTTCCTTCTTTCTCTGATTACTATTATATCCCAGCAGCTTTTTTCAATGCCTCTACGAGCTTTATGCAGTTTGTATTTTTCGTTTATTATTTCAATATTTGCGCATTATAGGAAGAGCAGGAATAGTTTAGGCAGGTTATGCAAAATGTTTCAATATATAAAAAAACAACTCCAGGGCATGAAGTTGATGCATCTGAATACTATTGATGGCGAAAAGGATATCTATGAATATTCCACCACCCCTCTTTCACCTGACATGTATAAGAACCTCGAAGAAATTAAAACCATTCTCGGATCAAGCTATGACATAGCTTTTCGCGAATTCGATTTCGGTCCTCAGGGAAGAATCAGAGGTACTCTTGTCTTCTTAATAAGTATGATCGATAAAACATTCCTGAACGAGAGTATAATAAAACCCCTAATGTTTGATGACCGGCTCATTGAAAAAGAGGAAGAACCTGAGCTTCTTAATATCGATTACATTAAAACAACAATGCTTTCCATGGATGAGGTTCATACAGCTGCCACGATCAATGAAGTCATTGAGAATTGCTTGAAAGGATATGCGGTCTTGGTCATCTCCGGTTTAAATGAAGCCATTGTCATTAGAGCCTATGGAGGTGAGACCCGAAGCCTCGATGAACCCAAGACTGAAACCGTTGTTCGAGGCCCTCGCTTAGGGTTTACAGAAAGTTTACTTACGAATACCTCCCTGTTAAGACGATATGTTCGAACCCCCAATCTTACCTTTGAAACCACAATAATAGGCAGAGAAACCAAAACCGTCGTTTGCATAGCTTACATTAAGGGAATAGCCAATCCCTCACTCATCGAAGAGATCAAACGCAGGCTTGATCGGATTAATACTGATGCCATTCTGGAGTCAGGCTATATCGAACAATTTATTGAAGATGCGCCCTTTTCAATCTTTTCTACAGTAGGCAACAGCGAGAGACCCGATGCTGTCGCAGCAAAAATCTTAGAAGGCCGTGCCGCCCTTTTGATCAATGGCACTCCTTTCGTGTTGACTGTTCCCGTACTTTTCATTGAAAGTTTTTCGAGTACGGAAGACTATTATTCCCGCCCCTACTTTGTAGGTATCGTGCGAATGATCCGTTTTCTATCTTATTTTATTTCTGTCTTTGGGCCGGCAATTTTCGTCGCCCTGAGCACCTTTCATCAAGAATTAATTCCTACTCCCCTGCTGTTTACCATGGCTGCTGCTGAGGAAGATGTTCCCTTTCCAGCCGTTATTGAAGCCCTAACGATGGGAGCTGTCTTCGAAATTCTTAGAGAAGCTGGAATTCGACTGCCCCGCCCTGTGGGTCAAGCCGTCAGTATCGTTGGTGCCTTGGTACTCGGCGAATCCGCTGTCCAAGCCGGACTTGTCAGTCAACCTATGGTTATAGTCATATCATTAACAGCAGTTGCCAGCTTTACCGTTCCTGCTCAGACAGATTCAGGAGCCGTCTTGAGACTAATTATGGTTCTTCTCGCAGGAGCCATGGGTGGTTTTGGAATCATGATAGGATTTATCGGAGTTATGATCCACCTGGCATCATTGAGATCCTTCGGTACTCCTTTTTTTTCTCCCTTTGCCCCGCTCACCCCTATAGATTTGAAAGATACCATTGTTCGGTTCCCTTTATGGGCAATGCTCACCCGTCCCCGTTTGATTGGCTGGAACGATCCCCAAAGACAAGCCTTTAGATTAAAACCAACACCCCCCTCCAAAAACAGGAACCCCCGGAATAATCCAGATCAATAGTTTACGTGCAATAATGAGCGATGGAGTAAGATATCTATGAAAAGCCGGAAGTATTTAATCGTTATCTTTTTGATGTGCACACCGTTAATTTTAAATATAACAGGATGTTGGAATCAACGAGAATTAAATTCTTTAGCCATCGTCATGGGTTTAGGAATAGATAAGGCCCAGGAGCCGAATCAAATCCAGGTCACAGCCCAGATCGCCAATCCAAAAGCTCTCAAGTCGTCTTCCTTAGGCGGGCCAGACAGTCAAGCTTTTTGGAATATCCAAAACACCGGCGACACCCTTTTCTCCATCCTGCGGGACTTTACCCATGAATCTAATCGCAAACTCTATTTCCCTCATATTCAAGTGCTGATTCTCGGGCGAGACTATGCCGAGGAAGGCATCCAGAAAGAACTCGACTTTTTTGCCCGGGATCATGAAACCAGATTGAATATTTGGCTCGTTGTCTCAGAAGGTAATGCTAGGGATGTTTTGAATATTAAGCCTGTAATAGACAGGATTCCAGCAATCAATATTTCTAAATTGCTTGATGATCAAGACCCAAATTCTCAAACCAGTACAAGCCAGCTCAATGACTTTCTTTCTGATCTAATCAGCCCAACCACTGCGCCGACCGCCCCTCTTGTTGAAATTATCCGTAAAGGAGGCAACGAGTCCCTTCAGGTTAAAGGAACAGCTGTTTTCAAAGGCGATAAACTCGTTGGGGAATTAAATAAGTACGAAACCCGCGGACTATTATGGGCAAGAGATGAAGTAAAGAGTGGCATTATCGATGTGGAGTGTCCCGAGTGCGGCAGTAAAGTCAGCCTGGAAATTATTGATTCCAAGACTAAGGTCAGTGCGGAGATAGTGGATAACCAGGTGGTTATGAAGGTTTATATTCAGGAAAAAGGTGCATTAGCAGCTCAGTATTGCGCTGAAAACCTAAGAACAAAAGAAAAGGTGGCAGCTATTGAGCGAAATAAGGCCGCAGCTATTCAAGATGAAGTTCTGGCAGCATTCAAAAAGGCTCAGGAACTCAATGCGGACATCTTCGGCTTTGGTGAAGTCGTACGCAAAAAGCACCTTAAGGAGTGGAAAAATATGCAGGAGCACTGGGATGAAATTTTTCCAGAGATTATTGTCGAAGTCACTGTGGACGCCAGCATCGAACGTTCGGGCAGGATACATTATCCTCCCGTAACAGATAAGGAGTAGATAATTTTGATAAAGCTTGAGAAGGAAATTATTTCGAGTTCACAGCTCAACTTTTTGGTCATCGGTTTTGTCACAGGGGGCCTCGTAACAGTGCCCTATTCCACACAAATCATTAACCAAGATAATTGGCTTGCCGTCATTATCGGATTCATTCTTAGTCTGCCTATGGTTTTAATCTATATCTGGCTTGCTCAGAAATTCCCGCAAAACAACTTGCTGGAGATTCATGATGTTGTCTACGGCCCTTTGATCGGTAAGTTAATCTCCGCAGCCTACATCGTCTTTATCTTTAACCTTCTCATCTATAATCTGGTTTATGTGGGAGATTTTTTGCTAACGTACCTTCTTCCTGAAACTCCTATGTGGATTGTTCTGCTCATGTTCACTTTTGTATGTGCTTGGGCCGTAAGACTAGGCTTGGAGGTTATTGCTCGAGTTAATCCACTCTTTGTTGTAATTACTTTGTTTATTACTTTTTCAACTATGACTTTACTTATTCCGGAGATGGATTTCTCAAACCTTATTCCCCTTTTTGACACACCCATGCTTGATTTTATCCAAGGCGTTCACATCATGATTACCATTCCATACCTGGAAATCGTCATTTTCTTGTTCTTCCTGCCCAGTGTCAATAATAAAAAACAAATTAAACACTCTATCCTATTTGGCTTTTGTTTTGGATCACTTTTCTTGCTTTTGCCTATCATTCGCAATACCACGGTGCTGGGTTCTTTAGTGGGCATCCTGACTTCCCCTTCTTATGAGAGTATTCGCTTAATCGATATCGGCAATTATCTTACCCGGTTAGAGGTGCTGTATGCTATTGCTTTGATTATTATGCTGTTTATCAAGAGCAGTCTCTTTTATTATGTGACGGTTCTAGGCATAGCTCAGCTCCTCCGCTTGCGCTCTTATCTCCCTCTAGTAGTCCCCTTAGGAATTATCGGCATTTGTTTAAGCTTAATTGTTCATGAATCTTCTCTATTAAATATTGATACCACTGTGGATGTATGGCCTTTCTTTGCTCTTCCCTTTGAAGTCTTCCTTCCTATCCTCACATTATTGCTAGCTAAAGTTCGAAAATTACCCAAACACATACAGGGGGGATAAAGGGTGAGTATTCTGCTCTTGGTCATAGTTTTTTTAGGGGTGGTACTATTCGAATTACCGGAATTGATTCAAAAAAGATATTGGCGGGAACTTATTACAGTTATCTTTCTCCTGTCGATTGGTTTTATCCTATCCTTACTGCTGGCTATGGGTATTGAAGTCCCCAATCCCAGCAACGCTTTAGTCTATATCTTTAAAGAAGTATTACATTTAAGCTATCCTTAATGAAAGAGCAGAAAGCGGAAACACTAGTTTAAACTAACGCTTCCGCTTCCAGAATCTATCGCTTATTTGCCTGTGAAACCCATTTTCTTTTTAAACTTACTTCCGTAAAGCAGATTACTTTTGGGTACCCGTTACAGAGACTTGAATAGCTGTTCCGTAGCCTGTTCCTGCATAGTTAATATCTACGTTATTATCGCTTGGCCAATTAACGGATACGGTATAGACCTTTTCCTGCCCCTGGGCACTAAGAACAAACTCGTCATTAAGTTCCACTTTACCTAAAGAATTTACAGTACCGACCACATCTCCCTTAGAATTCTCCACGGTAAATACCAGAGGCGCAATGACCTTTTTGCCGTCAGCCGCCACAACATCTACATCAATATCTAAATCCATAGCTGTTTCACTGACTACAGCACCTTCAAAGTTTTTGACGCTAAACTGCCAGCTCATGGTTTCCGAAGGGGCAATCTTGACATTTTCAGCGAAGGTATCTGTACCCCCCTCAGTCAGGATAAACTCCTTAGCCACTGTACTGCCTTGAGCCAAAGCATCAATGTCTGTAGTATACATAGCCAAAGTTCCGGAAATGATGGATGTGGATACCACTAAAGCTAGCGCAACTATGCTTAGAACCTTTTTCATTCGTTATTACCTCCATGATGTTATGCTTTATTTTAATATGGCGTGATACTTATTCCGAAACTGGATACGCTATTATAATTGGAAAGAGTGCTCACCATTAGGGAACCAAGAACCATAACCATTAGTGCAAAAATCAAAATAACCTTTGCCCTCATATCCCCTCCTCCTTCGATTCATTAAGGCTGGTGCATAACATTAACGTTGGTGATAAGGCTTGTGTTGCTACCACCAACACCAATATTCCGAAGGGTTTCCGTACCCATTCCACTGGCCAAACCTCCAAAAGACACACTTTGCCCAGGTAAAATGTTATCCATAGACACATTGTTATAGGCTGGGTTTTCAAATCGATAGATTCCTTCATCAGAACGGGATATTAGCTTGGCATTCCAGGCACTATTCAATCGATCGTTTTGGAGAAGGAAGGTTATATACCAATCTTCAATGGATACAGAGGAATTGTTGGTAATGGTAATTTTGTATTGATATTGATACTCTCCGCTTTGCCCGTTCTGCCAAGGAGTGGTGGTTTCATAAAGCACACTTACCTGACCTTCAGGAGTTTCCGGGTTTGGGTTGCTGTCCAAGGGCACTTGGGAAGCCTGGGCATTCACTATGATACTGGTGCCAAACTCTTTTCCGGCATAATCCTTATCCGATTTACCTCCATCGGGCCAAGCGATCTCTACTAAAATATTTCGCTCTTGACCTGTTTCCGAAAGTGGAAAGGCACCAAGCAGGTCAAATGTCCCTACCCCTGTCATCTGGTTAAGAATAGCCCCCGTCCCATCTTTCACGGTTACTGTAAGGGGATCAATAGCCTTTTTGCCAGGAGAGGCAAATACATCAAAAGTAAGCTTATAGTACATATCGGTCTCAGTGACCACATGTCTTTCATAGTTTTTCACTTTAAATTGCCATTGAAGAGTCTCCGAAGGCGCTATTTTCAAGCCCTCTTGAAAGGTATCCGTTCCTTCGCCGACGAAAATAAACTCCTTGGCAACCACATTGCCTCCAGCCAGGTTGTCGATAGCCACAGTATAAGACGCAAGGGTCCCTGCCGTAATCGAGCTCACCATTGCTAAAATCAACGCTAATAAAAGGATAACCCTTTTCACCCGACCTCACCTCCATAACATGGTGATTCTCCCCTTGATGAAACATATATGCTCATTCAGAACCGGATTTGAATCGGGTCAAAATTTAGAATTACTATAAGCAGATTAACATGATTCGTGAGCCAAGATCTACATGTACATTATGGAAATATCACAGCTCCATGACGCATTTGTTTCTTTCTTCATTTTTAGCTTTATATAAAGGAATTCCAGCCCTTTTTATTATTGAACCCAGATTATCCCCTGGGACTATTATATTGTTTATCAATGCATAATTTGTCTTATATCAATGCTTGGGTAGGCATATGCATGTATTAGCAGCATAAAAAACGGTTGATTTTATTTCAATTATTAAAGGTTTGCTTGCGAATCTGAACCACCTTCTTTATTATTATAAGGGATAGCTATTGAATCAGGAGAACAATGAACATTATATGCCATCAATACTTTGCCTGGAGGTTTTTACATGATACTCGATAAAGATTCTTATGTTATTTTTGATGGAGCAATGGGCACCATGCTGCAAAAGTACGACCTAGCCCCCGGTCAGCCCCCGGAAGTATTGAATATAACGAGACCGGAGGTCATTGAAGAAGTCCATAGGAAATACATCAAGGCCGGTAGTAACATTATCACTACCAATACTTTTGGAGCTATTGAAACAAAATTAAATGGAACTGGATATAGCGTAGAAGAAGTTGTCCAATCAGCTATTGCCATTGCCCGCAGAGCGGCTGGTAAGAATTTGGTTGCTTTAGATGTGGGACCAACCGGTGAACTAATTGAGCCTTTAGGGGATTTATCTTTCGAAGAGGTATACGACTTATACGCTTGCCAAATTAAAGCAGCAGCCTTAACAGGAAATGTCGATCTGGTATTAATCGAGACATTTTTTGATCTAACGGAAGCGCACGCAGCCATTAGAGCAGCTAAAGATCATTCCTCCCTACCAGTTATTTGCACATTTACCTTTCAACAAAAAGGAAGAACTTTAATGGGCAAGGATATCAAGACAGTGGTTGCTTCACTGGAGGAATATGGTGTTGATGCTGTTGGCGTCAATTGTTCTTTAGGTCCTGGCGAGATGCTGTCCATCGTGGAAACCATGGTATCTTCCACCCAGTTACCTATTTTAGTTCAGCCCAACGCTGGTTTGCCGAAATTGATCGGTGACCGAACTGTCTATGATGTGGAGCCTGAGGAATTCGCCCGATATATCCAGGTTATGGCCAATCTAGGCGTGAAGTGGTTTGGCGGATGCTGTGGGACGACTCCTGAGTTTATTAGTGCCATAAAGGAATCGTTGGGTTTAAAACATAATTAGCCCTTTTGTATAATCGCAGTTCCTGTTACCCAGATCAAAGCGTAGCATATGGGTCCATTTTCATAATGATGGTATTCGTCTGGTTGCTTAAAATTGATGACGCTTAACGCTTCGTACTTACTATAGTTAAATAAGCCCGTGATGCTATCGGATTTCTCCCTGTTAGCGCCACGGTTTTTTTATTTCTATTATCATACTATTTGACGCCATCATTAATATATGTTACAATTAACCTATGTTATTTCAAACGAGGTGCATTTTTATGTCAATTGATCATGCAATACTAGGTATTCTGAGCTGGCAGCCATCTACAGGATATGAACTAAAAAAGATCTTTGAGGAATCCTCTTTCATGTACTGGTCCGGTAATAATAATCAAATTTATAAAGCTCTTATTAAAATGCAAGAAGAGGAGCTCGTTACCAATGAAGTGATCCATCAGGAAAGCTCTCCTTCAAAAAAAGTGTATACCATAACCGAAGAAGGTCTGAAAAAACTCAAAACATGGGTACTGCACTCACCTGAAGTACCTGAGATAAAAAAAACTTTTTTAGTGCAGCTTGCCTGGTCAGACATATTAAATGACCAGGAAATAAATGAATCTCTCTCAAGCTATGAAAATGAACTCAAACTGCACTTAGCTCTGCAGCAGGAGAAAGCCAGACGTTCTCTTCACTCACCTAATCGAACCTCTAGAGAAAGCTTAATTTGGGAGATGATTTCGGAGAACATCATTTCAACTTATAGTCACGAATTAAATTGGGTTCAAGAAACCCGTCGGAAATTGCATGAACATCAACTTATTGAGGAGAAAGAGAAAATGAATTATCAAATTAGAGAAACAGAAAACAAAAAATACATCGAATTGATTTCGATTGAGAACCGATTAAATACAGAGAACGATACTCTTGACCTTATCTCTTTATGTTGGGAGCATGAGTTGAGCAGGCTTATGCTCCACTATACAACCTTATCCGAAGACTTCTTCGATCTTAAAACCGGAGTAGCAGGCGGTATTATTCAAAAGTTCAGTAACTATGGTATAAAAATTGTTCTTATTGTTCCCCAAGAGACCATGCAGAAGGGCCGATTTAGAGAAATGACCGCGGAAACCAATAAAGGTAATCACTTTAGAATGTATGAGAGTAAAGAAGAAGCCGAAGCATGGCTTCTGGAATAGCCAGAAAGCATATAGAAACCCGTGGCATTAACCGGATCACTGCCGATTCTGCCACGGGTTCCATTTTGAACATTTAGACTATATCTTAATTATTTTGAGATACTGCGAACCTTAATTATTTACTAATTGGGCTGGAAATAAAGTTCCTGATCATCAGAGGGAGCGTAATAATACCCCTCTTTTTTATCAACACGGATGCCGTCCAGTTTATCCCGAAGATTTCCACATTGGATACCTACTATATCTTTAAGCTCATCTATCCATGATGGAGAAATAGGATTCATTAGGACCAGATTGATGCAGGCAAAGATTGGTTTAGCCTGATTTGTCAATTTCTTTAGACTACCCAGGACTGCCCAAATTTCAATTGAATCATCTTCCTGACTACTTGCAATGAAGTGCAGTCTGTTTACTTGCTCAATAAATTCAGGAAGGATCCATATTTTTGAGGATATGTCAATGAAAACACGGACCTTTTGCTCAAATTTCCTTTCATTTTGAACGGCCCAGGTAGCTAAACACTCCAAAAAAGTAATAATTCTTGGAGCATAATCACAAGCACAATAGTAAATACCTGGCTTGCTAGGATTAGTAACCCAAGAAATATCTGAATCATACGGATTTATAATTGTAACGGGGTTTTGATAAGAATCATGCCACATTCTTTTCTCCGAGTCTGTAAGAACAATATTGATTGAATTCTCTTTGACATATTCTCTGTCCTGAAGGATAGACCATATTAATTTTGTCTTTCCAGATCCTGCTTCACCCAGAATAAGATGACTACCGGAGAAAAACTTTTCAAAAGGTTTCACATTCTGCTCCATTGGCATTACTTCCTTTCAAAATAATAATGTGCAAATCCCATTTCAAGAAGTTAGGAGAAAAGAGAATTATTTAATTACTTTGTATATTATATTAATTCTACATCAATTCTAATTAACCTCTACATTTTTTAGAAAAAATACGAATCGTTAGGAATTCTTTATTTTTTCCTTAGCTACATGATTGGTAACCATTCCATACAAAGTATGTACTTTCTTGAAGATATTTAAAGAGAAGCCCAGGACCAAGCGATGAAAAACGGCGCCATTCCTGGGCTTTTGTAGGTTTAAAATTAAGTTCTTAAATATTAATACTTCTAATCTACATTACACCATCCTATTTTTCTAACCTAAGTAATAATAAGCTCTTAATTACACTCTGTGCCACTTTGAAAGTTTATCAATTAAGCAAGATGTTATCAATTCATCCTTATCTAATAAGCTTGACTTTGGGGAAATCTTTTTGTATGCTAACATTTTCCTTTTTTCTACCTTAATTATCTCCGATTTCTTTTTACAGACAGCGAAATTGAACTTCCGTGGAGCCCAGACGTCCAGGCTGTCTGCAAATAGAGAGCAAGAACTTTAGTTTACACTGATCTTTTCTCTTTTTCTACACACCGACATACTGTCGAGTAGCAAGGGCGCCTCACGGCACCCAAGCCCTCACAGATCCGTGCGGGCGCAATTAACGCACACGGCTCTTCATCTTGAGATTTGCTGGCTGTTAGCCGTAAATGCTTACCCTTACGCTTGGCAACGCCAGTGGAAACAGCTTGAGTAAGTCATTGAACCCTTCCCATGTGTAACTCCGTTTCTGACTTCTGCGATTCAACCATTTGAAGAGTGCGTGTATTGTCCTGAAGTAGTAAGTGTGAAGGCTCGGGCTATTATCGGTGACGCCGTAGTACTGATAATGTCCGCGCAATTTTAAGTTTAGCGCTGCAAACATCGTACGGATTGGCAGGTGGCGATTTTCTTTAATCCATATATTCATCTCTGCCAGCCGCAATCTCATTTTCTTCTTGGACGTCTTCCTTTTGACTCGGAAATATCCTTTTTGGCTCTTGGAGCAATAATGCGTAAATCCTAAGAAATCGAATGTTTCCGGCTTCCTCAGTCCTTGCCGCCTCCTGCTTTCTTGAGCGAACTTGCCAAACTCAATCAGTCGTGTCTTCTCTGGCTCCAGTTCCAGCCCGAACTCCTGGAATCGTTTTCCTACTGCTTCGAGAAATCGCTCCGCTTCGTCCTTATACTGGAATGTTGCCACGAAATCGTCGGCATAGATGACCAACCCACACTCTCCCCGGCAAGTGGCTTTGAATATCTTATCAAACCAGAGTGCCAGAGTGTAGTGCATGTAGATGTTAGCGATGATTGGTGAGGCCAGATTACCTTGCTCCGACCCCTTGCTTGTCGCGCGCCATTTTCCTTCTTCCTGTACTCCTGCCGTCAAGGTTTTCTTAATCAGCCACAGGATGTTGGGGTCGGCCAGCCTGAACTTAACAAGCTTCAGGATTGTTCCGTGCTCCATGTTGTTGAAATACCCCTTGATATCAGCATCGACGATGTAATTTGTCCTGCCTTTTTCCATAAGGGTGTTCAACGCTCGAAGCGCAGTGTGGCAATTGCGGTTCGGGCGAAAACCATGCATACTGTCATGGAGCCTGCCTTCAAAGACGGCCGACAAGACACGGCTAAGCGCGTCCTGCACGAGCTTGTCTTCGTACGCCGCGATTCCCAGTGGCCGCATTTTTCCGTTTGCCTTGGGAATATAGACGCGCAGTGACGGCTGTGGTCGGTAGTTTTTCCTTTTGAGCCTGATTACAAGGTTGCTTAGGTTCTCTTCCAACTTGGTTTCGTACGCATCTTTCGTTACTTTGTCCACGCCAGTCGCTTTTCTCCCGTTCATTTCTCGGTGACACTGTTTCAGCAGGTCATCGTCGATCAGGTGATATAGCGACGTGAACACCATTTTGGGATTCCGAGCTACCAGTTCGCTTATCCTCTCCAGTTTTGTTCCCATTCTTTTCTCCTATCCCTGTGTATAGAGAATGTTTCCCTCAGAGAGGGTCCCTTGATGTGATAGCCTTCCCTCCTACGGCATTACCCGCAATCATTGGTAATATGCCATCATCCGACTCCCGCGCTCTATTTGGCCTCCTCCGTTTACTGCGTTGTACGGCCATACTCCTGTCTCAGGAGAGACGCGCGGGCCTCCCGAGTTACCGCCTGTACTTTGTATAGCATGCCTGGCTCACAGACCCCGGGGCAGCGCGCGAACACTAGCCATTCGCGTTCTCGCGTGTAGACTTCTGGAGCGTCAATACCATCGTCCTGCGCCGTTTTGTATTTTCGGGGCTCAATCACTTTCAGGCCTACTACCTAACCGCTTACGCTTAAGCTACCCTATTACTACGATACCTCCAAAGCTGGCTACCGGTGGCGCGGCTACGCCTTACCGAGCGGGGGTTCCACCCACTATTACAAGCGACCTTGCTCGGTCGCACTGACGCTTACTTTTAATCATTGTATGTCCAATGTACTTCTTAGAAGTTGTAATATAAATAGCAACTTCTAAACAACACACTTGTGCCAATAATAGTTCAATCTTGCTATCATTATTCAAAAGGTAAATTATCTAAAATCAAGGTGGTATAGATACGCCCCCGCTTGAGTATAGACAACATCTTGGTACCCGGACGGCATAAAAAATATTGATTCTCTTAACTTTTACCGTCTAACTGACAGAGAGCAGTTCAGCACTTAAAAGCTTTGTATTGGAATTCTGAAAACTATTGTGTTTTTTTTAATTTATTTCCCAAGGGCTTCTAACCCTTCAACAGAAAAGTCTGGTTCATTGTATGAAGCTTTAAACACGCGCTCGTACTGAAAATATTTGTAGCAAATTTTATCTCTTGCTTGTTGTAAAACAACCAATCTCTCACAATTAGTTTCATAAGATATTGCAACATCAAGCTTGTCCACCATCGAGGCAAGCTTTTCACAGAGCCAACCCATAGTATGAATTGGTCGATATAACTTTATGTCTCGTATCATGGATCGTCCTTTAGCATCATTTGAAACAATTGCACCATAGTCATTCCTGTAAAATATGGTATTGTAATCAACTTGTCTAGGATCATAAAAAGAATTATTTGTGGGATTCTCGGATTTTATATCACCAGAGAACTTAGAACTTTTCGCGCCATTACATTTTTTACAAGCATAAACTAAGTTTCTATAATCATTATTTAAATCATCACGAATACCCTTGAAAACCGCTCGGGGTATAAAATGATCAACTTCAAATGGCGTCGTAACACTATTTTTATGGAGATTACAATAAGCACATCGGCAACTAAAATCCCTTTCTAAATCATCGCTATATGCCGAATGTGTTGTTCTGTGTGGCGGCGAACTGATAATAATGTCATGCTCTTTGAATTTCCTATTTTTCATGCTTGTCTCCCAATAAGTCATCTGCTTTTTCCAGGAGTTCTACAATCTCTTTAAAATCATCAATACTAATTGCTTTGTCGATTTGTGTTTGGCCTTGCGGAGAGAATTCGTCCAAACTCTTTTCTGTGTTAAGAATTTCTTTGTAGAGTTCAAGAGAAAATCCTTCCGTGGTCATTCTCTCTTGATGATCTTCCAACTTTGCTAATAACTCTGCACGTTGCTTCACATAATGTTCCATGTTGCGAAAAATATTTTCTGCTTTTTCTTTGGAATAACCCTCTTCAATTTTAAAGAATTCTTTTTTCCAGTATACTTTATCCGCGTCAACAAAGGATTTTTCATAACAATTGGAAGGCACATCAGTCAAAATAACCACAGGAAATTTAGGAACAACATCTATAATAGCTTTATAGATATCTGTCCCTTCAACTAACGCAGAATGTATCATTATTTTATAATCAATAATCAAACTGCATATGTTTCCCTGCACTATATCATACAATACCTCATCTGTGACTCTCTTTGGCAAAATATCAGACTGTCCCTCAAGGGGATAGACTTTAAAATCAATAGTATTCCCTGCTGGAAGATTTAAGAGAAGGATTCTTCGGATATTTCCCAAATGACTATCCTCTTCATCAATTAATCCGATGGTATAATCCATAATTCCCCTCCTATTTTAGCAAAGTTATTCGCAAGCCGAATCCTTCCTCAGTTCTAATAGGATGTATTTCACCTGAATTATTGTCAACTATGGTTTTAGTAATCCATAGCCCAAGCCCGGTTCCTTCATTTTTGTTAATATTTTTGGTGCTAACCCCTGCTTCAAAAATTCGGTCTGGATTATTTTCAAATATTGAGTCTAACGGTGGCCCATTGTTTTCTAAGAGTAGTATGATCTTCCCGCTTTCATCAGATACGGTAATAGTAATCTCTCTTCGCTCACCTTTTGCTTTTTCCAAAAACCATGATGAGTTTAAAAAGAAATTATTCATGATTATATGGAAATCAACTTCGGCAATATTCAAAATGCTGTCCTCAGATAAATCATGATAGATTCCATTAACATAGAT
>VSSQ01000285.1_pt1 | contig 49001 bp, 47 predicted proteins | sample 4763081 | NCBI WGS metagenome assembly VSSQ01 (sample SAMN12137344, study PRJNA551015) | bioreactor metagenome | isolation source: SDC9 anaerobic chlorinated ethene degrading culture | place: USA: Knoxville, Tennesee | collected 2015-01-01
TTAGCTAACTGAAAATTTGACTCGCTTAGAGTCTTGACATATTACCGAAGGACTTTATAATCAGATGCAGCTCAATGCCTATTTTCCCGGCTGACCGCTGGGTGTGGAAACACTGACTGCTTTAGCAGCCGATACAATTGTGGGAAGATAACCACTGCCGATAAAGTCGGGGTAAGCCTCTTCGCCATGGAGGGAGATGTCCAGGCCCATCTCTTCTTCTTCAGCAGTAACCCGCAAGGGTGTGAATATACCGACCAGCTTCATAATTATAAATGTGGCAACGACTGCCAGAACAATAGTTACAGCAACACCGATGGCTTGAATCCCTACCTGAGCTGCATTTCCATACAACAATCCGTCAGTTCCCCCCACAGAAGCCGAAGCGAAGATACCCGTTGCCAGAGCTCCCCAGATTCCACCGATTCCATGACAACCGAAAGCATCCAAAGAATCATCATAGCCAAGTTTTGCCTTAAGAACACTGACTCCGAAGTAGCAAATGGCTCCACCGACGAGGCCAATCACCAGAGAGGACATGGGAGTGACGAAACCTGCTCCTGGGGTAATCGCTACAAGCCCCGCAATGGCACCACTGGCTGCGCCCAGAATGGTGGGCTTACCACGGTGCATCCATTCTGTGGCCATCCAGGCTAAAGCACCGGCGGCAGCTGAAGTATTGGTCGTGACCAGAGCCATGGCGGCTAATCCATTGGCGCCTAAGGCACTGCCGGCATTAAAGCCAAACCAGCCAAACCAGAGCAGACCTGCCCCTAAAACCGTCATAGGCAATTGATGAGGAGCCATAGGTTCTTTGCCATGCCCTTTGCGTTTGCCCAGGATTAAAGCAGCGACTAAACCGGTAACCCCTGAGCTGATATGCACAACAGTTCCGCCTGCAAAATCCAATGCTCCCATTTCACGCAGGAAACCACCCACACCCCATACCGAGTGAGCCAAAGGATAATAGACAACCAACAACCACAGAACCATAAATCCCAGAAAGGCCGGAAACCGCATGCGTTCAGCAACAGAACCCGAGATAATTGCCGGAGTAATGATGGTAAACATCATTTGGAAGGCCATGAATAAGAGGAAGGGGATGGTCGAGGAGTAATCTCCATTAGGTTCCATACCGACACCGCTGAGGCCAATCCACTCTAAACTTCCGATAATACCGGCATGGTCTGTACCAAAGGCCAAGCTAAAGCCGATCAACACCCAAAGTACGGAAGATACACCCATGAGAATAAAACTATGCATCACCGTACTCAGAACATTCTTTTTACGAACCATACCGCCATAGAATAACGCCAGGCCGGGGGTCATGAGAAAAACCAGGGCCGCTGATAAAATAATGAAGCTGGTGTCCCCTGTATCCACCACAGCACCATCTTCCGCCAAAACTGCAACAGGCAGAGCCAACATGCTTATAATCGCTAATAATAATACCCATACTCTTTTCATTTGATATTCCTCCTTGCTATTACTTAAATAATTTTCAAATACAGTGGACGTTCTTCTGGTCCACTCCCCCCTTTCCTTGAAATGATTTTTATTCAGGTAGTAATGATGAACACCGGTTGAAAAAAAGAAGAGAGATCCCCCGGATATACTCCAACCTGGGTTTTCTCTCTTACTCTTACACACTTACCAAGTCCTCGACCTGGCACCCGAAAGCTATGAAATTATAGATGCATATACCCTAAACCCACTCGGCAATGCTCTGACAGAGCATGTATGGATGAACGCCCAAATATGGCGATGGCGATCCAGTCCCGATCACAGGCAATCCCCACTTTCAGGGCATAGCTGGCATTGCTGTTGGTATGAACAAAGATCCCATTGCTTGCTTCTAAGGTCGCATGCACAACAGCGTGTATGGCCTTCGGCTCCTTTTGAATGGCACCTGTGTTGATTGCTGCCGAAATGACAGAGTGGGTTAGCTTCCCGGTGGGTTGTAACGCGGAATACGTTCCTCCTAATTCGGTTACTGCACAATAGACGTTTTGGGAAAGCATCAACTTTTTCAACTCATTCTCTTTTTCACGGGTTTCCGTTAATGCTAAGGCCAGTGCAGTTCGTTCAAGAGAAGGCTTTTCTTGTTTCTGGCTTCTTTCTGGCATCAATAGCCTCCCTCCTTACAAAAAACCTGGCTTCGCCGCAAAGGCACTCACATAGCTGAAACAAGAAAGCGCCGTTGCAAGTAATCTGTCTTAGATTCTTGTAACGGCGCCATTGCCTTATTGATTTGATGTTTATAATTTACAGGAATTCAATCAAAATAACAAGTGTTTTTTCCGAAGAACACTGTATACTTCTTGTTAATTAATCAGAAAAGTTCAGATGGTTCTTTCGTCCCGGCTGAACTTTTATTGCTTAACTAATAGTTCTATTGCAGTTATATCAAGGGTTTCCGACACTCTCTCCGCTCCTTTGCCGCAGTTTAACTTTATGGCTTATCATAACCCAAGCAATCTGATTGTTCGAATTTTGTCCTAAGCATTGCGCAGTTGATTGAGACTTCTCGCCAGACTTAAGACATCTTCAGCCTGCAAAGGAATCTTTTTTATGCTGCTGTGCAGTCTCACCCGGATCAAAAGCTCTGTCAGCTGCTCTTGTGTGTAAGGAACTCGTTCTTCTTCCAGCAGTCTCACGAGCTCCTTTATTCCTGAGTATTTGCCAAAAACCATGGAATGCTTTCTGGAGATGCTTTCCGGCGGAAAAGGCTGATAATTTTCCACGTCCTTGCGAATTCCGTCCAAATGAACCGCTGAAGTATGAGTAAAGACATCGGACCCCACAACGGGCTTGGAACGGGGAACCTCCCGCTGGGTAATGTCACTGACCAAAAGGGAAATATCATTAACCTTCTGGATATCAAAGGCGGTGGGACGCTGCAAGATATGATGAATGGCCACCGAAATTTCTTCCAGAGGAGCATTGCCCGCTCTTTCCCCCAATCCCCCCACGGTGACACTAACAGCTTTGAAACCGATGCGTAGGGCGGTTAAGGCATTGGCCGTAGCCATTCCTAAATCATTGTGCGCATGAAACTCCAGAGGCAGCGCTGTTCTTTGCGGCAGAGGGGCAAAACGCCGCGCCAGCTCAAGGGGATCCAGGATACCCAGAGTATCGGCTAAACGTATCCGATCCGCCCTAAGCCCTTCCGCTACTTTAGCCATCTTAATCATGAAATCCACGTCGGCACGGCTGGCATCTTCAAAACCTACACAAACATATTTCCCTTCCTTTTTAGCCAGTTCAACGGCTTCTCCCATGCTGTCCATGGCCCAGGTCCGGCTTTTCCTGAGCTTGCGCTCTATATGCTGATCGGAAACCGGAATACAAATAGAAACCGCGCCGACACCCGTTCGGAAGCTGGCTTCCAGATCCTCCTTACTGGTGCGGTTCCAGGTGGCCAGACGCACCGGCAGCCTTAAATCCACCAAACCCTTGATGATTTCCATCTCATCGGCCCCCACACTGGGAACACCGATCTCAATCTCATCAATTCCTGCTTCAGCCAGGCAAGTAGCGATTCGCGCCTTCTCTTTGAAACGGAAAGCGACGCCCGGGGTTTGTTCCCCATCCCGCAGTGTCGTATCACAAAGCCATACGGAATCTTTCATGCTAGGCTCCTCCCCTCTGAAACTTATTCTCCAACCAATGGGGCGGATTCTTATGGAACATCCGCTGCAGTCGACAGGCCGCCTCCTCAATCAGTAGATTTTCCTTGGTCTGCATAGGGAAAATATTGTGGTTGATGAGCCTTGCCGCCGCTGGGCTCCCGATCTGGCTGCAATACAATATATCGCAATCCTGAATCGCTTCGATTCGTTCCGCAAGGCGTCTTTCATTGATCGTTTCGGTTTCTTGACCGGTTTGGGACTTAAAGCTTTTCGTTTTAACCCGATGAAATGAAGCAGGCAGGAATTCATAAATGACAATATTGGAACTTAGCGCAAAATGAGCATCGACATGCTGCATATCCTCACTGCAAAAAGCCACTTTAATCACCCTATTTCCCTCCCAACCATAATAATTCAGATTTAGACATAAGTCCTTAGACAGATCAGCTCCGTAAACTGCCAGGCCATCTTTCTATAGAATGCCAAGGCTCTTGTATTGCTGCGGTCCGCTAAAAGCTGCAGGCGCTTAACGCCTCGTGCCGCCGCCCAGGCCTGAAGGGATAACAGCAATGCCCTGCCTGTTCCCTGCCCCTGATAAGGCTCCTCAACGACGAGATCCTCGACCCAGGCGGATAGTCCCCCTTCTGCCGTGGATATCAGCAGCTGCGCTGTGACCATGCCGATCACCCGTCCGTTTTGCTCCGCCACCATCATGCACCGCCGGGCACCCTCTTCCAACATCAGCTCCAGACCCCGGCGCTGTTTTGTCTCATCATAGGAGAAATCCGCCTCCAGAGAAAATAAGGTTTTCAGCAGCTTAGCCATGTCGGTGATGTCTGCCGGCACTGCTTCTCTGATTACAGGTTTCATCAGAACACCCCGATGGCATCGGCGCGGCATTGCTGACAATGGGTCATCTGGGGCAGGAGGGAGCTTAAACTGCTGCGTCTAACGGCAAGCTGCTCCCGGGAGGGCGGTATGATATGAGCTAATTTCCCCTGGGGAATGACCGGCATAATATTATGAAGATGTGCTCCCCTTTTCTTGATTTCCGCAGCTAAGTCATTTAGGCCATGGTCATTGATGCCAGGCATCAGCACCGTATTTATTTTCACTGTCATCCCCGCCTTCGCGGCCATTTCCAGCCCGCTCAGCTGATTATGGAGCAGGGTTCTTGCCGCTTCAGCTCCGATCAAGGTTTGCCCCTTCCAGCGCACATAACTGTAGATTTGGGCACCAACCTGCTCCTCCAGGGTATTGATGGTAATAGTAATGTGAGATACTCCGATATCCGTCAATTCCTCCATCTTCTCCGGCAAGAGCAGGCCATTGCTGCTCAGGCACAGAATCATCTCCGGGAAATCCCGTTTTACCCCTCTCAGCGTTGTAAAGGTCCCCTCATTGGCTAAGGGCTCCCCGGGACCGGCAATGCCGACCACCACAAATTTATCTCCTTTACCGGAAGCTTTGACTTTCCGCACCGTTGCCAGTGCTTCTTCAGGGGTTTGCACCTTACTGGCTACACCTGGACGGGATTCATTGGCACAATCAAATTTGCGTACACAATAATTGCACGAGATATTGCAGCCGGGAGCTACGGCTAAATGGATGCGTCCCGTATTGCCATGTCCTTTGGTGGAAAAACAGGGATGTCCGAGATTCAGGCGGGGAGTATTCATATTTCCTTGTGTACATGTACATGCTTTATGCATATCAATCCCTCCAATCATTCTAATTTGAAAAAGGCTCTTTTATGATTTGCTCTTAAAGGTGTAGCAGCGCCGCACACAGATGCTTCCACAGGATTGGCAGCCAATACAATGATCCTTATTGTCGATCTTGGCAATTTGGCGCTCAGTTCCTTCATCATCCTCATAGGTTTCCACGCCCAGAACTTTCTGCACACAGAGTTTAATACAGCGGCCACAACCAAGACATTTGTTCTTATCAAAGGTATCCACATACATGGGCGTCCAAGGGGAACCGCCAAAGGTTTCAAAAACTACGCTCATTTCCATCCTCCCCCAGTTTTTTTATAGGTTGCTTAGTTCATTATTGCCGGCCTTTAATTCCCCTCTTGATTCAGCTTCTTTTTCAGCCAAGGCGGCAGCTTTTGGGAAGACAGCAGCTGATCCAAGCGTCTCACTTCATCGGCGATTGGGGTTCCTTCCGGTACTTTGATCGGGTGAATACCGCTCTGAACGAGGCGGGCCGCCGCCGGGCCGCCAATCTGAGTGCAATAGACAATAGCACACTCTTTGAGAATCTGAATCCGGGCATCCACCTTATCTTCGGATTCTGCCGGACCTTTGGCCTCCTGGGAATCCTGGTAAACTCCTTGGCTGTCCACGGTAAATACATACCTCTCGAAACCCGGGGCTGAGGCAAAATGGGAATCAATGGTCAATCCATCACTGCTGGCAAAGCCTACAAGCATGCTGTTCACTCCTAACTTACTGCATTTAACGTGGCAAAGAGGAAGCGCTGTGTCCCTTCATAGCCGAGCCAACAGGTCTGGGGATAACCCGCCCGGTCAAAAACCGGCAGCCCTGCCCTCAGATGGGGCAGCTTAAGCTGTCCCGCCGCCTGACGGCCATTGGAGTTGGCAATGATGAGCTTGCTTTGGCCGGCCCGCTCCTCAAGGGTTTCCAAATCTCCTACCTCCATGGGGACAGGCAGGGACAAGCGGTCGGTACCTGCCTGGGATGCTGCCAAAGCCACCGTCAGCTCCGCTCCAACCTCCACCAGACTGGACCCTAAGCTATAGAGGAGATCCGTTTCCAAGGCGATGGCTACCCTAAGCTTACCCAGTTGATCATGATAATCGGCCAGGGTATCCAGCAAGCGGTTTCTTTGCCGGAGCTGCTTTTCCGGGATAGTTTTACCGGACAGCTTAGCCAGGGTCAATATCAAGCCATCGGTGGCCGTAAGTCCGCTTAAAGAAGGAAAATTATAGTGAGGAATATGATAGGCTTCCTTAAGGGTTTCCCCTGCTTTCTCCATGCTCAGGCCAAAGGATAAGCACGCCCTGGACCTGGGCAGAAGCTGAAAATCCTCCAACAAGGTGCCTCCCTGGACCACGGGGGCGGCCTCCAGCTCCGCATGGCCATCCAGAGAAACTGAGAGATCCGGCAGGGTAATGGGCCTGAAGCCGAAATCCCTGACAATCTCTTTCAGTTCATCCACATCAGCCGGAGTCAGATGACAGCCGGGCAATAAAGCGAGATAAGGGGCTTCCTGAACATCTGTCTCTAAAGCTGAAGCTGGAGAATGATGATTTAAACCGATAAGGGCATCCACCAAGGCCTCTACAGTCCGTTGATACCCGTCCTGCATGGACCCTATATAGTCCGGGGTACTGGCCAATACCACAGGCAGATCCTCCAGGTCCGGTCTTTCCGAGTACAGGCTGGCTAAAGCGCTGGCCATATCATCCCCATAAGTTTCCGTGAGACCTGAGCTCATAACGCCGATGATTTGGGGCTTGTATTTATCCGCTGCCACGGCAATCCCTTTCTTCAAATGCTCCCATCCGCCGAAAATGACCGAGTCCTCCAGCAAAGCGGTGGAATTAAGAGGGATGGACTCTTTAAAATGCCGGTTCAGCTGCAGGCGGATAAAGGAGGAGCAGCCCTGGGAGCCGTGCAACAGAGCCAGCAGTCCGTTGATTCCCAGATAAGCCAGGGTGGCGCCCAGAGCCGGGCTGTTTTTTTGCGGATTTCCCTCATAATGCCGATATTTCATCATCTCATCCCTCCTCTCGCGGGGGAAATTCCTGTTTTAAAAGTTCCCAAACCGGACTGTTCACCGTCCGGGCCAGGCTCCCGGCAAAGGTGACCATCCCCTCGTAACCTGCATAAGGCAGTTTCCGGCCGTGATTAATATCTAAAAAAGGAGTTCTTGTTTTGTGGGCCAGGTACTTTGTCTTCCCCCCGGCGACGATAAGATCGGGCTTTTTCTCAGCAATAATTTTAAGGAATCCCGCCGGACTGGTATCCTCAATGATCTGAGCCGTAGGATCCATCAGTGCTTTCATCCGTTGAAAATCATCGGGAGTGGAGTTTTGCGTCCCTCCCGCCAGAATGTTGATCCCCAGTTCAGCCAGTGTGGAGACCATAGACCAGGTTTTTACTCCCCCTGTAAACAAGATGGCCTGTTTATGCTCCAGGCATTTTTTATAGCCGGCAATCATCTCCCGTGTTTCCTCTTCCTTCTTTTGCACATAGGTTTTTGTTCTCTTCAGTAAATCGAGGTCTCCCAAGGCTTTGGCAATGTTGATTAAGGTCTCCGAGGTGTCGTGGATTCCATAAAAGGAGCCCTCCATAAAGGGGATGCCGTATTTTTCTTCCATCTTGCGGGCCAGATTAGTCAGGCTTTTGGAACAAATCAGCACATTGAGACAGGCCCGGTGAGCGGAAGCGATGTCCTCAAATTTGGCATCACCCGTAATCGTTGCCTGCACCGTGATTCCCAGGTTCTCAAAATCCGGCAGGATACCCCAGAGATCACCGGCAATGTTATACTCTCCGATCAGGTTCACAGAAAGAGGCACCTTGTCATCCGGTCCTTCCCCGGTGCCGATGACCCGGTCGAAAAGGACTTCCCCGGCAATCCGGTTGCCGATGTTTTTATCGCCCAAAAAACCTGGGCAATTGACGGCAATGACGGGAATGGTCAATTCCTGCTCCGCTTGTTCACAGATTGCGTTGACATCATCGCCGATCAAGGCAGATACACAGGTGGCATAGACAAAAATGGCTTGGGGACGATGATGGGCGGCGATTTCCAGGATCGCCTCCTTGAGCTTCCGTTCACCGCCATAAACTACATCATTCTCCATCAGATCCGTGGTCAGCCCCCGGCGGAAAAGCTGGGAACCGGAGGAGCGGGCTCCTCGGTTATCCCAAGAGTTCCCTGCACAGGCAATCGGTCCGTGCACGAGGTGAGCCACATCGGTAATCGGCATCAGCACAACCCGCGCTCCGTCATAGGCGCAGCTGCGTTCTGCCCCTTCACCGGGCAGGGCCTTCATGCACAATTGGGGAGAACCTGCTCCCGCTGGGCACCCTTGATCTTTAAGATCCAGTTTGGTGAGATTGGTAAACATGGAGTCCCCTCCCTTCTTTAGCGAAGTTATTAACGCAGCAATTCGAAATAGGCATCGGTGGAAGCCCTGTCTTTCTCCTCCAAAAAGGTATTGACGATCATGGTGATCAGGTTGATTACCCCTGAATAACCGACAATCGGATAACGGTGGAGATTCACACGATCATAAAAGGGGAACCCTACTCTGACCAGGGGAATACCGGCGTCACGGGCTGCCCACTTGCCATGGGAATCGCCAATGAGCATATCCACCGGTTCGGTGACTAAAAGTGACCGCAGATGCCAAAGGTCCTTGTTGGGGTATAGGGTGGCGCCCTGACCATAAGGGCTGGAGGCAAGGAGCCTTTCCATGGCCTTTTTGAACAAAGGGGTGGAATTGGAGCAGACAATATGCACGGGTTCCCCTCCCATTTCCAGCAGGAAGGAGACTAAGCCCAGCAGGAGATCCGGGTCACCGAAGAGGGCAAATTTCCGGCCATGCATATATTGATGGGCATCGGTCATGGCATCCACGGCCAGTCCCCGTTCATAGGTGATTTCTTCGGAGACCTCTTTCCCTGTTAATTTCGCCGCGGCTTCGATGAATCGGTCCGTTCCCGCCATGCCGATGGGCATAGGGATCGCTTCCACCGGAATCGATTCACCTGTCAAATACTTTTTGGTATTTGAAGTTGAATAGGTCTGACATAACAGATAGCCCAACCCATTTAAAGCTCCCTTCATTTCCACAAGAGGGGTCCCACCGGGATATAATTCGTATTTACCCAAATTCGGAGTATCCACCACATTGCTGTAGTCCGGCAGAAGGGTATAAGGTACATTCATCATGTTCAGCAGCCGCTTATACTCGCGAAGATTGGCCGGGTAGGTATCAAAACCCGGCACAACATATAGCCGCTCGTTGATTTGATCTTCCTGCCTCGGAGTTGCCAGGCACTCAATCAGTCCCTTGAGCATGATGTCATACCCGGCAATATGGGACATCTTGAAGCTGGGAGTATTGGCCAGGGCAACGGGAAAATCCATGGGGACCGCCCCCTGGTCCTTGGCATTGCCTAAAAAGGAGCTGATATCATCACCGATGACTTCCGCCATACAGCTGGTGTAAACGGCAATCACCTTAGGGTTATATACCGTATAGGCATTTTTCAGCCCTTCGATAAAATTTGCCTGACCGCCAAATACGGCCGAATCCTCGGTCATGGAATCGGAGACTGAGGCTACCGGCTCCCGGAAATGCCGGGATAAGGTGCTGCGGAAATAAGCGGTGCACCCCTGGGAGCCATGGGTAAAGGGCAGGCATCCTTCAATTCCTAAGGCACAAAGCAAGGCACCCAGAGGTTGGCAGGCTTTAGCGGGATTGATGACCAGCTTTTCACGGGCAAAATTCTTTTCACGGTATTCAACACTATTCAGCCATTCTTTGGTGGCTTTCGTACAACTCTCCATGTGCGTCATCCTTTCTGCCTGATTTTTATTTCATCCAAGGAGCTTTAATGGACTTCCAGGTGGGACTGTTCACCGCCATATCCATATCCCGGGCAAAAATGGGGAATCCATCATAACCGTGATAAGGTCCGGAGTAATCCCAGGAGTGCATCTGGCGGAAAGGCAGGCCCATTTTTTCAAAGACATACTTTTCCTTAATTCCCGAGCCCACCAGATCCGGCTTAAGATCCTTAACAAACTCTTCCAGTTCCAAAGCGGATACATCATCGTAAATAAGGGTTCCTTCCTTCAACTGGGGGTAAGTCCGTTCGTAATCCTCCTTATGGGCAAACTCATAGCCCGTACCGATAATCTCCATGCCCAAATCTTCATAAGCGCCCACCACATGCCGGGGGCGAAGGCCGCCTACATACAGCATGACCTTTTTGCCGGCCAAACGGGGCCGGTAGATATCGATTACTTTTTGCATCTGGGCTTCATATTTGGCAATGACTCTTTGGGTATTCTCCCTAATGGAGTCGTCAAAATGAGCTGCAATGTTAAGCAGGGATTCCTTAATCTTCGTGGGTCCGAAGAAATTGAATTCCAGCCAGGGGGTTCCGTAGGTTTCCTCCATATAGTTGGCCATATAGTTCATACTCCGGTAGCAATGGATTAAGTTCAGTTTGACCAGATGCCCGTTCTGAAGCATTTCCAGAGTAGAATCACCGGTCCAGATATTCACCACATTCAAGCCGATTTCTTCCAGGATTTTTTTGCTGGCCCAGGCATCACCACCGATATTGTAATCCCCGATAATCCCAATATCGTAGGGTCCGATTTCCCGCTCTGGCCCCTTGCCGATGATATGATCGCGAATTGCATCATTGGCAATATGGTGACCGAGGGACTGACTGATTCCCCTGAACCCTTCGCAGCGCACCGGCACCACAGGGCGCTGGGTTTTCTCCGTCATCCGGCGGGCGACACTTTCGATATCGTCTCCGATCAGCCCCACAGGGCATTCGGACAGTACGGAAACTCCTTTGGCATTGGGGAACAGTTCGACGACCTCTTCAATGATCTTCTCCAGTTTTTTGTCCCCGCCGTAGATGATATCGCTCTCCTGGAAGTCCGAGGTGAATTGGAAGGGTACGAAATTGTCTATGCCCACTTCACCTTCTGCCAGGTTCCGGCGGTTAGCCCAGGAATAAAACCCGCACCCCACCGGCCCGTGGGAAATATGCACGATATCCTTGACCGGCCCCCACACAACCCCTTTGGCTCCGGCGTAAGCGCAGCCCCGGGCGGTCATGATTCCCGGTACGGTTTTCCCATTGGACTTAACAGCGCAGCTTGAGCAATCACTTTCTTTGACAGAAAGATGCTGCCTGCGGTTTTTCTTAGCCTTTTCCGGATAGACTTCCAACACTTGATTGACCAGTTCTTTTCTGGCCTGGACCATTTCACTGATGCTCATAACGCTGTCCTCCTTCTTTCCTGCCTTAACTGAATTTGCTGAATTCACTGCATTTTCTGCATTGGCTACATCTCCATAATCCCATATTCCATCAGCAGTTCTTCCAGCTGCTCCATTTCCATCGGTGTGGGTATGGTCATCATAGTGTTGGCTTCAATCTTACGGGCCAGTGCTCTGTACTCATCCGCTTGAGAATGAGTGGGATTATACTGGATCACGGTTTGTTTGCGCAATTCCGCCCGCTGTACTTCATTATCCCGGGGCATGAAGTGAATCATTTGCGTATTGAGCGCTTTGGCCAGAGCCGAGATCAATTCGTATTCTTTATCCGTCTGCCGGCTGTTGCAGATGAGCCCGCCCAGACGGACCGTCCCCGTGTTGGCATATTTTAAGATCCCTTTGGAGATGTTGTTGGCCGCATACATGGCCATCATTTCACCGGAGGTGACGATATAGATTTCCTTGGCTTTGTTCTCACGGATCGGCATGGCAAATCCCCCGCAGACTACATCACCCAGAACATCATAGAAGACATAATCTGTATCCTCGGTGTAAGCACCGTTTTCCTCAAGAAAGTTAATGGCGGTGATCACACCCCGTCCGGCACAGCCCACACCCGGTTCCGGGCCGCCGGACTCCGCACAGCGCACCCCCAGATGACCTTCCACCAACACATCTTCCAGTTCCAGATCCTCCACCGTTCCCCGTTCACGAGCCAGGTCCATAACCGTGGTTTGGGCTTTACTGTTCAGAATCAGGCGGGTGGAGTCTGCCTTGGGATCGCAGCCCACAATGGTCACTTTTCTTCCCATCTCTGCCAGGGCAACCACTGTATTCTGAGTTGTCGTGGATTTACCGATTCCGCCTTTACCATATATCGCGATTTGTCTCATTTCTTACATCCCCCTATCTAGTCTCGATCTTTTCTGCCGTTATAGGACAGCTTCTTTGCCCACTTCACCTGTCCTAACCCGGACCACTTCATGCAAAGGGCATACAAAGATTTTTCCATCTCCGCAATGTCCCGTTTTATTGATTGCCGTAATAGTCTTGACCGCTGCTTCCACCTCCTGGTCCTGCACGATTAAAGTCAGCATCCGTTTGGGAATCCAGTTGATCCGTGACTCTGTGACTTGCTGAGGTCTGAGTACCTTATTCAGTTCCGGGTCAACCTCTGCTTCCCAGCCCCCAATGCCATATTGTTTCCCCCGCCCTTCGATGCTCTGAATCGTCAGGGCCGGGAAACCCGCTTCTTCAAGGGCTTTTTTGGTGGCGGGAACCTGGTGCCTGCGGATACAGGCGATAATTTCCTTCATGCCGACAACTCCTTTCTTATGAGCCTTTGTCAGGCCCGCTTATAAGCCTTTGGTTCCTGAGCTTATGGTATAAGCCTCTTCCACTTCGGTAATAAAGATTTTCCCGTCCCCCATGGTCCCGGTCTTGGACTTTTCCAGGATGATCTGGATGGCTTTTTCTAAGTTCTCATCTGGCACAACCATCAGAAGCAAGGTTTTCGGGAATTCATCATAAACCACATCACCGATGCGGATGCCTTTGGTACGGCCCCGTCCAAAAACATGCATTTTGGTTAAAGATGTCAGGCCTGCGTCTGCCAAAGCTTCGGCGACAACTTCAGCCTTTTCCGGTCGGATAATCGAGCGTATCATTTTCATTTCACAATTCCTCCTTAAATTTTCTGAGAGTGCTTTCCTCACTGACCCATCCATGCCTAGCGAAAGACTTCGCATCACCACCCTTCCCAAAAGAATGTAAAATAAAAAGAGAGCCCACAGCCTGATCGGTTATTCGATCAATGGGGGCTCTCTTATCCTCTTAAACACTCCAGATTGAAATCAATCCGGTGCCCATTTTTATTTAATTGGCGGATTATGATGGAATCTAATTTTAAAATAGCTTGCACACTAATTGCCATGAAAGATAGACTTAGATTCATTCTTAAAACATAGGTTAAATCTTAAAATAAAAGAGAGAGCTCTGTTTTTTCTTAGGCTCTCTCTATCACTTCACCGCTCAAGTCCTTTGGACCTGTGCCTTATATGTCACGAAAATCGTGAGTTTGTCTAGAAATACTGTTTATATAGATTTACCCTCTGATCCACTACCACTAACTAAATCACTGCTGTTTCAATGAGCTTTACTTGTTTATATTATAGAGTACTTCGCTCCAAGCGTCCAGCGATTCAGGTCAAGAACACTGTATACATAGAAGCCTTGATTGACAAAGGAATGATTACCCTGGGATAGAGAGCCCGGTACGAATTTAATTCTCTTCTTTTTGCTGTATAATAGCACTATACAGCGATGGCTTGGAGGGAGAATAATGGAACAACCTCAAACAATCAGTACCGGCTTTCCTTCTTTAGATGACGTGATCCAGTTTCTGTGGATGGGCGATAACGTAGTTTTCCAAGTTAAAGATATTGAGGTCTATCAGCGTTTCGTCCAGGGGTTTATCCATAAAAATGCCGGACCCCACCGTAAAATGATTTATATTCGTTTTGCACAGCATCCTCCTCTAATCACCTGCCATGAGCATATAGAACTATTTCCGGTGAATGCCGAGAGGGGCTTTGAAGAATTCTGCACCCAGATTCATGAGAAGATCACTCTGGAGGGCCGGGATGTCTTCTATATCTTTGACTGCCTATCCGAGCTTTTGGACCGTTGGGCAACAGATACCATGATCGGCAATTTCTTCAAGGTGACCTGCCCTTATCTTTTCGAGTTGAACACCATCGCCTATTTCGCCACCTACAAAAACCGCAACTCCTTCCACACCACTGCCGTCATCCGGGATACGACTCAAGTTCTGATCGACATTTTTGAAGCAGAGGGCCAGACTTATATCCACCCTATAAAAATGTGGAAACGCTATACGCCCACCCTTTTCTTCCCCCATATCGAAGAGGGAGATGCGTTCCTCCCCGTCACCAGCAGCGCCGAAGTGGCTTTTCTCAATGCCCAATTGGGGGAATATGATGATAATCCGGAACGGGATTTGGATTATTGGGATCGCCTTTTTTTGAAAGCCGGGCAGCTCCTGGCCGCTAAGGCTTTAACTCATAGCGAAGAAAAGAACCATATCCGGCATTTGGCGCGGATTTTCTTAAGCCGGGATGAAGGGATCCTCCAGCTCATCGATGAACATTTTTCCCTGCAGGATATCCTCTCCATCAAATCCCGCTTAATCGGTTCCGGCTTTATCGGTGGGAAATCCGTGGGGATGCTGCTGGCGCGCAAAATTTTGGTTCAGGATTCTGATGACTGGCGCAAGATTCTTGAACCTCATGACTCTTTCTACATCGGTTCTGATGTTTTCTACTCCTACCTGATCGATAATAACCTTTGGCAACTGAAAATGGAGCAAAGGCGAGCTAAAGTGGATGCTTTGGCCAAAGCAGCTCAGTTGCAGGAAAAAATCCTCAAAGGGCAATTCAATGACTTCATCCGCAATAAATTTTTAAGAATGCTGGAATATTTCGGACAGTCCCCCATTATCGTCCGCTCCAGCAGCTTGCTTGAAGATGGCTTCGGCAATGCTTTCCCTGGAAAATATGAAAGCGTGTTCTGCATCAATCAGGGCACCCTGGAAGAGCGCTACCATATGTTTACTCAGGCCATTCGCGAAATCTATGCCAGCACTCTCAGTGAAGAAGCTCTTGCTTACCGGGAGAAACACAATCTCAGCGATACGGAGGAGCAGATGGCCCTCCTGGTTCAAAGAGTGTCCGGGTCCAATAAAGGGGAGTATTTTTTCCCGGATCTGGCCGGTGTAGGCTTCTCCTATAACACCTATGTCTGGGATAACCGGATCGACCCTCAGGCAGGGATGATCCGCCTGGTTCTGGGATTGGGAACCCGCGCCGTTGACCGGTTAGAAGGAGACTATGCCCGCATCGCTGCCCTGGACCGCCCCCTTTCCGTTCCCTATGACGGGTTGGAGAATTTTAAGGCCTTTACCCAATCCAAAATCGATGTGCTCAATATCCGGGCAAATAGTCAAGAGACGGTTTCTATTCAGGATTTGCTCCAAAAGTCTCTTGAGCTTTATCAGACGCAATTTGCAGAGCGGGATTGGGCAACAGAGCAAAGACTGCGGGACCTGGGCCGAGCTCCCCAGGAACTTTGGTTCTTTACCTTTAATCCCTTATTCGCCAATACCAACATCGCCCAGATTTTTTCCAAACTCATGAAAACCCTGGAGAACGCCTATCGTCATCCGGTGGATATCGAGTTTACCCTTAACCTGCGTCGCAATGGAGATTATTTCATCAACCTCCTTCAATGCCGGCCCCTGCAGATTCGAGGTTCAAAACATCAAGTCCATGTTCCTGAAGAGATCCCTCTGTCCCATACGATCTTCAAGGGGGTGGGAAATTTTATGGGAGGCAGCCTCTCCACAAGAGTTCATAAGATCATTTTCGTGGAGCCTTTAGCCTACAGTAATCTCACCCAAAGTCAAAAATATGAAGTCGCGCGAACTATCGGTAAGCTCAACCGGCAGATTGATAAGGAATCCACCACTACCCTTTTGTTAGGCCCGGGACGATGGGGATCCCGGCTGCCCGCCTTGGGAGTTCCCGTATCTTTTGCTGAGATTAACCGCATCTCGCTCCTCGGCGAGATCGGCTATCAACAAACAGGATTTCTTCCTGATGTTTCTTTTGGAACTCATTTCTTTCAAGACCTGGTCGAAAGCGGGATCTTCTACCTGGCCCTCTTCCCGGAAAAAAAAGAAACTGTTTACCAACTGGAATCTTTAGAAAACTATACGGAACCGCTGCCTGAAGAATGTTTTGATAAACCATATCTTCAAAAAACCCTTCAGGTCTATGGCTTCCCGGCTGAGATCAATCTGCAGTTCGTTTCCGATGTAGCCAGTCAGAGGTTTCTCCTCTTTTTACCCATACAATAACCTTGCCTCTGCAGGAGGACATACAATAAAAGGCTCCAGAAAAAGCGCTTTGTTCTCTGGAGCCAACCATTTAATAGCTCTGCATTGCCGACCTGGCCTGCTGATTGCGGGCTATTACAGATAGTGCATAGTTCAGGACAAAATAGGTCAGGGCAATCATGCCGAAGAGGGTAAAGACTTGGGGCGTAGAGCCAAATTGACCCATGATGATCAAGCCCTTTCCGGTCAGTTCCTCAATCCCCACTGCCCAGACATAAGAGGTGTCTTTGACGACCGTTATGAACTGGGAAACCAGCGGCGGAATCATTTTCCGCAAAGCCTGGGGAAGGATAATATAGCGAAGAATCTGCACATAGGAAAGTCCCTGAGATTTTGCGGCCTCCCACTGACCTTTATCAATGGAGTTCAGACCGCCCCGCACCACCTCGGCGATAATCGCTGAAGTGAATACCGTCATCGCCAGAATACCCGCGTTGACAGGTTCCAACCTCGTCATAAACCGGAACATAAGAATAAACAGGAGCAAAGGAATATTGCGGACAACTTCAATATAGATTGCGGCTAAAGGTGCCAAGATAGGATTCTTCGAATAGCGGGCGATGCCGAGAACCGTTCCGATTATGAAGCTGAGGACGATCGTCATGCCTGCAATATACAGCGTTGTCATTAACCCCTCAGCCAGGAAACGAAAGACATAAGGTTGAAAAATTTCTGCCATTATGCCGACACCTCCATCTTACGCTCCAGGTACTGAGCCAGCTGGGCTAAGGGGAAGCACAACAGCAGGTAAAGCAATCCGGCGGTGACATAGGCGGGACCATAATAAATATTTCCTGCCGACCAGGAATCGGCACGATACATCAGATCACCACCGGCAATCATGGCCAATACGGAAGTGTTTTTGATTAGGCTCACCGCTTGATTGGTGAGAGGGGGCAATACGACCCGAGCGGCTTGGGGTAAAATGACATGCCGCATAGCGCCCCAATATGAGAACCCTTGGGATAGTGCAGCCTCCATCTGCCCTCGATGAATCGCCTGAATACCGGCCCGCACAACCTCAGCGATATAAGCACCATGGTATACCCCAACACCCAATACTCCCACACTAAAGACAGGGAGCATGAGCCCAATATGAGGTAGCCCATTATAGACAAAGAAGACCTGGATTACCAAGGGAGTATTTTGAATAAACTCAACGTATACACGATTTATGGCTCGAAAAAGCTTCAGATGGGTACTCCCCAGAACCCCAAAAACTACTCCCAGGGCTAAAGCCAGGCATAATCCCAGCACAGAAACCATGACTGTAGTCAGGAATCCCTCGGCAAATATTGTCCAGTCGCTGAATAGTGCTTGCCACTTAAACCAGGCAAATGGTCCCGTCACTGCTACAGACCCCACTTCTCAATTAATTTGTCAAGCTCTCCATTGCCTTTCATTTCGGCGATCTTATCATTAACCAGTTTGGCTAAGCCATCGTTTCCTAATTTGCTGGCCACGCCATACTCTTGAGGACTGAATTTATCATCCAGGAGCATCGTCGAGTCATCGATATAGCCTAAGAGAATAGAACGGTCAACGGAGAAGGCATCTACCCGGCCGGAATCAAGAGCTGCTTTAATTTCGGGATAGGTAGCGAACTCCTGGAACTTCACTTTGACACCCAGTTTGTCTGCTTCGGCTTGAACGGCTGTTTTGCTGGTCGCACTTTGAGCAACACCAATGTTTTTGCCGTCTAAGTCTTTTAAGCTCTTATACCCGGGAGCTTTCTTGACCAACAAACCAACACCGTCTATATAATAGGGGTCGGAGAAGTTATAGCTCTTTTTCCGGTCTTCTGTAATGGTAAAGGTCGCAACAACCATATCCACATCCCCGCTGTCCAAAAGAGGTCCACGGGTTTTAGCCGTCACAGCTTGCAGCTTGATTTTGCTGGGATCCCCAAAAATCTCTTCGGCCAAGGCCTTAACCAGATCAATTTCGAACCCGTCGATCACATTGGTCTTAGGGTCTTTGTACCCGAACCCAGGCACATCTACTTTAACTCCTACACTTAAGGCACCACGATCTTTAATGGCCTGAACATCTGCAGGCGCACCGGATTCACTTCCTCCGCCGGATTGGGCCGGTTGTTGTGCTGTGCTTGAACCACAGCCCGCGAGTAAGCTTCCGACAAGGAAAACGCCCGCTAAAAGAATACCTAATTTTTTCACAAAATTCCCTCCTACTTTTTTATATATTTTTGGGGAAAATTAACGCAGAATGCGGCTGAGGAAAAGTTTTGTCCTTTCGTGGGTAGGATTAGTAAAGAAATGTTCAGGAGTGCCTGTCTCAAGGACCTCCCCCTCATCCATAAACAAGACCCGATCCGCTACCTGACGGGCAAAGCCCATCTCGTGAGTAACAACAACCATGGTAATTCCTTCATGAGCTAGATCCACCATCACATCGAGAACCTCTTGGATCATTTCCGGATCCAAAGCTGATGTGGGTTCATCAAACAGCATGATCTTCGGTTTCATATTCAGGGCCCTGGCGATAGCGACCCGTTGTTGCTGCCCTCCTGACAATTGAGAGGGATAAGCGTTGGCCTTAACCTTTAAGCCTACACGCTCAAGAATGGCCATTCCCGACACTTCCGCCTCTTCTTTAGAGACTCCTTTAATCAAGGTTGGCGCAAGGGTTAAATTCTCCAGAACCGTCTTATGGGGATATAAATTAAACTGTTGGAAAACCATGGCCACAGATTGCCGAACCTTGGCGACAGGCGCTTTATGGGCGGTGATCTCAACCCCATCCACAACGACTTTACCGGAGGAAGGCTTCTCAAGAAGATTCATACAGCGAATCAAGGTACTCTTACCTGATCCGCTGGGACCAATAACAACCAGCTTCTCTCCGGTTTTAACCTGTAGATCAATCCCCTTTAGAACATGCAAATGTCCAAAGTGCTTATGTAGTCCTTCCAGTAGAATCACTTTATGTCCCCCTATAATTTTTAATGACCTCAAAAGAAGCAACGTTATTTTTCTTGAAGATGTCTATACTATTAGTTATAATATTTATAATATTATCATTCGGTTGAGAATAATGGCAATAGTCGGAATATAATGTATTCTGTATACATATACTTCGAAAAACGTACGAAGTCTCTTTTCAGCCACTATTTATTACTTAGATCTTAACTACCTGCTCATCCCCGCTCTCCCCCAATTGGCATTCCTCTATTTAAGAATAGGAAAAGAGGACCACAAGGAGCCTTTAGGCTGCTGTGGTCCTCTTATGTTACTCACTATCTTCAGCATATCTTTAAATATGATTAAGAGACTATTACAGAGCTTTTTTAACTACCGCGACAGCTAGGCTAACCAAGCTCTCCCGCGATTTCCTGGAGTCGGCAGAAACCATCCCTGCCACGAAGCTGATCAGTGTACATTGCCAAAGATTATCGGTTATGATCCGTTTAGGTTGAAACTTTGCCACGGACTGTTTAAATTGCTGCTTTGCTTCAGCAACAGTTAAGCCATTGTTTTCTTTGCGCAAAGAACCAACCCCCCTCCCAGGATAATCGCTACCAGGGCCACTGCAAATGCAGCAAGGTAAGACGGCATAAGCACACTTAAACCGAGGAAAACACCGTACACAAACATGATAAAAGCGGTGATCGCCAATACTAAAGCGACGACAATTAGCCCAACCGCAATCAGTATCTTAAACAATTTTCCCCGGAAATCTGCAAACTGTGCTTCAAGTAAGTCCAGGAATTTTACGACAATATCTGCTAGTGCTTCCATAGACTATTTCCTCTTCAGCAATTTTACGACGAGGAAACCCAATCCAAAGGCAATCAGAAGGGTTGCTAACGGATGTTCCTTTGCTGCTACTACCCCTTTTTCGACAACTTTTTTCCCTTCTTCACAGGCCTTTTTAGCAACATCCTCACCGGTTTCGATGGGCTTTTGGGCGACTTCTTTAATGACTTCGTATCCGAGGTCAACCGCCATCAGAAGCGCTGCTTTAACATCGGATAAATCAATGGGGTTTGCTTGAGTAGTCGTCGTTTCATTGAATTGCATCTTTTTCTACCTCCTCTATTTTGCTTACCTGGGGCACCTTTTTGAGTCAATCAGGGTGGCTGTCCAAGCTTTGAGAAGGACTTAGCACCTCTCAAGCCAACTAACTGTCAGACCGCTTGTCCATCTGATTCATTCAAAAATTTTCCCTCTTAGCGAATTCGGATTTCAAAAATCTATTATCTTCCGCCTCTCCGATAGCTTCGCATGACATTATTTTAGCAAAAATTCATATTATTTTCTACACTATCTATAAATTCTATTTAGAATATATTGACAAAACTTTTATTTCTTGTTCGGGGAACTGAGTCCGGTAACCGCATCCAGACACTCCTCCACCTCTTGGCTGGTATTAAAGTACCCTAAGCTTAAACGAACTGTTCCTTGTTGAAAGGTACCAAGGGTTTTGTGGGCATCGGGGGCACAATGCAAGCCCGGTCTTGACGCGATTCCATAAAGCTTATCCAAGAGATAGGAAACTTCCGAAGGTTCCCTTCCCTCCAGGTTAATAGACACGACAGGCGCCCTTTCTACAGAAGGGTCAGGGCCATAAAGAATAACGCCGGGTATTGCGCTTAAGCCCAGCATCAACTGGCGGGTGAGGGTTCTTTCCTTTTCCCGTATCTTCTCTATTCCTTCCTGCTTGATGAATTCTATACCTGCTCCCAGACCTGCAATTCCCGGCGTATTGAGGGTTCCGCTCTCATAGCGCTCCGGGCTCTCTTCCGGCTGGAAGGGTTCCTCTGAATTCGCTCCGGTTCCTCCTTCCTTCAGGGTATCGAGGCGCAAATCTTCACGAAGATACAAGCCGCCTGTTCCTTGAGGCCCCAATAACCCTTTATGTCCGGCAAAGACCAAAAGGTCGATGCCCATAGCCTGAACATCGATGGGAATGGAACCTGCAGTCTGGGCAGAATCCACCATAAAAAGGACACCCTTTTCCCCGGCAATTCTGCCGATCTCACCAATGGGCTGAATTAACCCCATCACATTGGAAGCATGGCTGAGGACAATGAGCTTGGTATTGCTCTGAATAGCCGCTTCCACTTGCTCAGGATGCAATCCCTCCTGCACAGGGGTCGGCAGCTTGGTTACCTCTACACCCTGGCTGCGCAGTTTTTCCAGAGGGCGGGTTACCGCATTATGTTCAAGAGAGCTGGTAATCACATGGTCTCCCGGTTTTAACAACCCTTTCAGGCCGATATTAAGAGCTTCCGTGGCATTGGGAGTAAACACCACTTGTAAGGGGTCGGAGATATTAAAAAGCTCGGCGATTTGCACCCGGGCATTGAGGACAATCTGCCCGGCAAGCAAGGCCATAAAATGACCGGAGCGGCTGGGATTCGCTCCTTTGTTGCGCAGACACTGATCCACCGCCTCATAAACGCATTCCGGTTTGGGCCAAGTTGTTGCAGCATTATCAAAGTAAATCATACTATCTTCTACCACCTTTTCGGGTTCATTGCCTAGACTTTTAAAGTATAAACTCTATCCTTATCTTTATCTTTATCTATATAGTAATACGTTTTCTTATAGAATGATACTGTCCATAAAGAAACTCCGGGCAATTTAGAAACAACTAGTTTTAAGGTGTTCCTGTCCCGAATCAGAATAAACCTATCGTAGACAAAAAATTGTGATTCTGGGAAGAGTGTTTTTAGCTCTTCCCAGAATCACGATTTTTTTGCACTTATATTGTAATCTTAGGCTAGATGTAACGGTTTACCCAGGATTCCATGTGCTGATTCCATTATTGCTTCAGGCAATGTGGGATGAGCATGGATCGTCTTTGCTAATACTTCGGCGTTCAGGCCTTTTTCCACACCCAACACCAGTTCTTGAATTAAACTACTCGCTTGAGGACCCATGATGCTGGAACCGAGGATCACCCCTTCTTCATTAGCCAAAATTTTTACAGTTCCCATTGTTTCCCCTAACACTAAAGCTTTTCCATTGGCACTAAAAGGGAATTTGCTAACTTTGTACTTAACACCTGCAGTTCTAAGCTCCTGCTCTGTTGCACCGACTGCTGCAATCTCGGGATGAGTGAATATTACGCTGGGTACTGCTCGGTAACTCATTTCAACCTGATGACCGGCGATATGCCCAGCTGCTACCATACCTTGTGCCGAAGCCACATGAGCCAGCATCGCTTTTCCGGTAACATCGCCAATTGCATAAATATTAGGCACTGATGTTCTCATCTGAGAATCAACAACAATACTTCCTCCCTCTAGTTGCAAGCCCAATCGTTGAGCGTTTACTCCGCACAAATTTGTTTTGCGTCCAGTTGCTAACAGAACCCGGTCTGAAAAAATTTCCTGTATACCTTTTGCATTCTCCACAACAGTAATCAGCCGATTTTCTGCGGATTTGATCTCTTTAACCATGGTTTTTGTGAAAATGTCTATGCCTCTTTTCTTCAATACTGAAGTCAAGCGCCTCGGGATTTCATCATCACTATTAGCCAACAAAGAAGGGAGCATTTCAACAACAGTAACCTTTACGCCCAATGCCTGAAAAGCAGAGGCGAATTCCAAGCCAATAACACCGCCACCGATGATTACCAACTTTTCCGGCAAAGTTTTCTCATCTAAAATATGATCACTGGTCATAACACCATCAAGATTCGCCCCAGGAACCGGAATACGAAAGGGAGTTGAGCCTGTTGCCACAACAAGATTTTCAACTTTAAGCCTGACTTGACCGGTTTCAGTTTCGACGTTAATCCTGCCTGCTTCGGTAATTTCACCCCAACCTTTAATTACGGGGATTTTAGCAGTTCGAAACAATTGTTCAACTCCCAAAACCAAATTATGAACTATACGATCCTTGCGTTCTACCATCTTTGCAAAATCAAATGAACTTTCTCCTGCTCGGATTCCAAATTCCTCAACTTGTTGAAGCTCTCTCCAAAAATCAGCAGACTTAATTAAAGCTTTAGTTGGAATACACCCTCGGTTAAGACAAGTTCCGCCTAGGCGGTCACCTTCGACAAGAACAACGCTTAATCCCAACTGCGCTGCTCTGAGAGCACATACATAACCCCCTGGCCCTCCGCCAAGAATACCTACCTGATACTGTTCCACAACCTGTTCCTCCCAATAAACCTATGCTGACACAGCTATTATCTGCTGCCTATATTCCAACTTGGATAGGAGCCCCTCTATTTCGTCTGAATCGCTGTATTCAACCACAATCATCCAACCCTGATCATACGGTTCCTCATTCACATATTCAGCTGAATCTTCTATTAAGTTATTGATCTCGACAATTGAACCACTCAAAGGCATATAAAGCTGAGAAACGCTTTTTGCTGATTCAGCTTGACCAAAGGTATCATTTTTCTTATAAGTATCCCCAACAGCGGGCAATTCAACAAAGAGGATTTCTCCAAGCTGATCCTGTGCGAAATCAGTAATACCAATTTTCACAAATTTACCTTCAATCTTTGCCCAGGTGTGCTTGTCTGAATAAAAAAGATCATCTCTAAAGATTAATTCCGTAATTGCCTTGGCCATTCCCTATTCCTCCTGTTTTTTACAACAACCACTGACTCGCTCAGAAAGCTTTTGCTTCTATATATTAACATTTTATTTTATCGCTTCTCTAAAGAGAGTAATCTATACCATTTAAGTTATAACTCATTTTGATAGGACAGGATTCTTTGATCATATTGGCTACAGAGCAATAATCCTCCCCTAATCTTAGAGCTTTTTCTAATTTCTCTTTAAATAAATTGTTGCACTTAACAATAAATCTTAACGAAATACTCGTAAAGACTTGTGGCACTGTATCCGCTCTCTCTCCTTCTACTTCCACATCAAACTGCTCATAAGAGATCCGCATTTTATTCAAAACGTTTCCAATTTCGATTGAAGCACAACCTCCAAGGGTGATCAGCAAAAGCTCCATCGGTCTTATTCCTTTATCTGATCCACCATAAATTGCTGATGCATCCATTAATACATCTCTCTGCCCTGAATCGTATCCTCTAAAATTCATATTTTCTTCCCATTTAACAACGACTTTAGCCATACCCATACCTCCCATACATCAATTATCACAATCGCATCTGCACATGCAATTGGGATAATTTCTCTATTCAGCATAGCTAAAAACAACTCAAACTAAAAATAACCCCGGTTATATCAATCACAATAATTAGGCCCTACGCATTTAACCTATAAGATTTAAGAGTAAGTCATGTTTCGTATCTCCCGAGCATACTCTTTTAGTTTATTTTCATCAAGGATAGTCAGCCCATTTTTGCATCGAACAATAACTTTTTCGTCAATTAAACACTTAATAATTCTGGCAGAAGTAACCGGATGAATACCCAAGAATTTACTTATTTCTACATTTGTACACGCCTTTCGAACGGCTAATTTGCCATTTACGACGTTGGCCTGTTCCAACAAGAACTGGCACAATCGATTCACAGCCTTCTTTTGTTGTTTATTTTGAATTAATACAATTGTGGAATTATAGAAATTCATAGCAATATTTATTAGTTCACGCAAGATATCTGGCTTATCTGATATAAACTTCCATATAACTTCTTTGGGAATCTTATAACAAGCACAATGAGTTTTAGCAATAAAATTCGTGTAGCTCACGCCATTATCAAAGAGATACAATAATCCTAACAGCGATTTTAACTGATTATCGCCCGATTTTGTATCATAGATTGTTTCATCACCTTTTTCTGATAGAACAGTGCGATAAATTAATCCATCCACAAGATAGAAGACAAAGTCTACTTTATCATCTTGCTTTATGATGATATCTCCTTTTTCAAAATAACATACTTTAGAACCTTTCAAATTCAGTATAAAATCTTTAAGTTCCTGAAACTCCGCTACCATAATACTCCTCCCTTGGAAAATGTATTTTGAAACAAGATTAAGCGCCCTATCGCAACAAACAATTTTACAAGCAGATTATAATTTAAAAAAGCTTCAAGCAGTATAACCCCAGTTATAAAATCGATTGTGTTAATGAAAACTTTCATAAAATCTTTGGGATGTATAACCCCAGTTATACTTCAGCTTCCTTGACCTCTGCTAAAATTCAACTTGTCAAAAGTCTTTTTTATTACACTATTGACAAACTGTATTGCTGCACCAATACAAATCCATCTCGAAGGGAATGGTTATTTATGGTGTATTCACAACTTAATAGTAAATCACTTATCAAATGGCTTATAACCTTTTTCGTCCCGATTATAGTATATCTCATTCCAACTACAGAACTCTACACAGCTCCCCTGAAGATCTTTTTCGTGATCACTACTTTTATTATTATTGTTATGGCCTTTGAATTTTTTGATCCGATTATTCCTGCAATAATGCTGCCTACATTGTATATGATTAGTGGCATCGTTAATCCGGCAACAGCTTTTGGCTCATGGACCAGCACTACAGTATGGATGATTTTTGGCGCTATGCTGCTTGCTAATGTTCTCGATGAATGTGGGTTACTGCCAAGAATTGCCTACTGGTGCATCTATAAATGTGGTGGTAATTTTACAGGCATTATGTTTGGCGTATTTTTCGCAGGCGTTGCCTTAAATTTCGTGACTTTTTGCCAAGCTTTTATTATCATGATGGTCTTTGGGTATGGCATTGTCAAAGCTCTGAACCTTGATTTATCGAAAGAAAGTGCATTGCTCTGTTTTGCCGCAATGTTAGGTGGTGAAGGGGCTCCCAGCAGCTTCATGTATAATCCCGGGTATCTGGGCTTAGCTGAAGAAGGCATACGCCAAGTAGTTCCTGGTTTTTTTGCTAAATGGTATGAAATGATAATTTATAATGGCCCCATTCTTCTGTTCTTCATCCTATTCCTCTTTATCCTGGCTAAAGCATTTAACACGAAATCTATTAAGCTCGAAGGCGGGAAAGAGTACTTCCAGGCTAAATATCAGTCATTAGGCCCTATTACCAATAATGAGAAAAAAGCGCTCGTTGTCTTGATCGTATTAATGGTTTATCTCTTTACTAATCCCATTCATAAATACCCGGCAGCTTACGGTTTTATGCTGTTGCCCTACGTGCTTTTCTTACCTAAAATCAATGTGGGAACAAAGGAATCGATTAAAAAGATTAACTTTAGCATCTTTTTCTTCATTGCCGGTTGCCTTGGCATTGGTGTAGTGGGTGGAGCATTGGGATTTGGTAAATTGATATCTGGTTTGGTCACTCCCATGTTACAGGATTCAACCCCGCTTTTTGCCTTACTTGTTATGATGTTCTTTGGCATGATTGGCAACCTTTTCATGACACCTTACGCAATGATGGCCGGATTATCATTGCCTTTTGCCCAAATAGCTGTCGATCTCGGTATGAATCCGATGGCAACAGTCATGACATTAGTTATCTCCACAGATATGGTCTTTTTCCCCTACGAAGTTGCCCCCTATCTCCTAATGTTTGGCTTTGGCAAAATTTCAATGGGGCATTTTATAAAGATAAATACTGCAAAAACACTTTTAACCTTTGTATTTTTTGCAGCAATACTTTACCCTTACTGGAATTTGCTCAATCTCATAAAATAAATCTTCCCTCTCTGACAAGCACTCAGATGCGCGGAAGTGTCAAAGAACTCAAAAAGCAGCAATAAAAGCTTACGAAACTTTTGTTGCTGCTTTTAAGTTCCCCAAAGGAGTCCATCGACATGTCTACAACTACGATGAAGAAAACTTCTTGCCCACAGCTACTTGACACCGACAAAAAACTCTTGTCCTACTTGCTGCGGGAAAATTGTGTGGTATAGTAAGTCTTGGAGGTTGATACACAATGAATAATCGAGTGATTCCTTTTTCACCACCTGATATAACCGACCTGGAAATCAACGCTGTGGTCGAAGTCCTCAAATCTGGCTGGATCACCAGCGGCCCGAAGGTTCATTTACTGGAGGAGAAGCTCCAGGAGTATTGTCAGGCAGATCATGCTGTTGCCCTTGCCAGCAATTCTCAGGGGCTGGATCTCATACTTAAAGTACTCAATATTTCGGGCGAGGCTGAAATTTTAACGACTCCCTATACTTATGTGGCTACGGCCAATGCCGCCCTCCATCGCGGCATTAAACCTACCTTTATCGATCTGAAGAAAGACAGCTTCTTTATGGATGAGGAAAAGCTGTACGATGCCATCTCCGATAAGACCAAGGTCATCCTCACCGTGGATATCGGCGGTGTTCCCATGGATTATGACGTGGTCAAAAATATTTTAAGGGAAAAGAATCGGGAGGATATCCTGCTGATATCCGATTCCGCCCACTCCATTGGCGCTGCCTACAAGGGAGCTCCCGTGGGAACGCAATTTGATTTTCATGTCTTCTCCTTCCATGCTGTTAAGAACTTGACCACAGCCGAAGGGGGAGCCATTACCTTTAACGGTGATCGGGAAAATTTAGTCCAGGTCTTCAAGTACAGTTCCTTGAATGGGCAAACCAAGGATGCCCTCTCCAAGATGAAGGCGGGAGCATGGCGTTACGATATCTTAACTGACGGATTGAAGTGCAATATGACCGATATCGGGGCTGCCATTGGCCTGGTTCAACTGGATCGCTATGATAAAATTCTCGGCCAGCGAAAGAAGCTCTCCCACATCTATCATTCCATCCTCTCGGAAAAAGAGTGGGCACTCTTACCCTTATTGGAAAATGATATCATGGAAAGCTCCTATCATCTCTATCCTTTGCGAATCCAAGGGTTCACCGAGGAGCAACGGGATCGGGTGATTCAAGAGCTGGCCGAAATGGGCATAGCCACCAATGTTCACTATATTCCCATCCCCATGTTTACTTATTACAAAGAGTTGGGCTATGATATTCAGGATTACCCCAATACCTATGCCCAGTATGCCAATGAAATCACCCTACCCCTCTATTCCATCCTGACCTCCGCTGATTGTGAATACGTGGCGGAGAACGTGATTAAAGCTGTTGAAAAACATAGGAAATAAAATAGTACAGCCAGCAAATCTTTAATCGATCTGCTGGCTGTACTATTTTTGACTATCTATTAAGCTCCCGCATTTAGTATTGACTTTTCGCTTTAACCCTCAACTAATTTGACCGTCACAAAATCCCCAGCCTCTATAGAATCTTCCGTGACCTCGCAGTCCAGAGCGAGAATTTTTACTCCCTGCTTTTCAGCCTGAATCAATGAATCCCCAAAGGCTTGGTGGGTCTTGATGTTGGGGGTGAAATAGTGAATATCTTTCATTTGAATGATGAACACCACATAGGCTTCATACCCTGCAGCCACAGCCTGGCTCAACTCGCGCAGGTGCTTAACCCCCCGTTCTGTGGGGGCATCGGGAAAGAGCGCAACTCCCTCTTCCTCTAAGGTTACCCCTTTCACTTCAACAAAGATTTTTCTCTGTCCTGCCTCCAGATAAAAATCAAAGCGCGAATTTCGAAAGGTCTGCTCCTGCTTAATATGCTGAAGCTCCTGAAAATACCCTTTCTCCAACCATTCACGAAACACCTTGTTCGGCACTTGACTGTCCATGTTAATCAGCCTATTCCCTTTGCGAACTCCGATCAGGTCGTATTTTGTTTTCCGATGCTCAAAATCCGCTTCTTGAAGGAAAACCGTCACTCCCGGTATTAATAATTCCCTGCAGCGGCCTGTATTTTTAACATGACAGATTTCCTCTTTACCGTCGATTTCCACCTTAGCAATGAACCGATTGGGGCGAGAAAGAAATTGTCCTTCTCTGATATTGGTGTACTTCATAATCCTCCTAATTGGATACCGTTGATATTTTTGAACTTTTTGTGAATATTCTTTATCTTTCTTCAATTCTACTACTTGTCTACTACAATAATTTCTCAAAATCAGTTATAATGTCCCTAACAAAATTATATGTTGGGGGAGGAATCTTTTTGGCTGATTTAGGTTCGGCAATCCGTTTTATGCGCAAAAACCAAAAACTAAGTCTAAAAGATGTTGCGGAGAAGACAGAATTAACGATAAGTCATTTAAGTCAAATTGAAAGGAACCTGGCTAGCCCCTCCCTGATCACCTTAGAAAAAATAGCCTCTGCTTTAGGATACCCCATCTCTTCCTTTTTCGTAAACCCCCAATTCACCTCAACTCATATTCCTGCGGAAGCTCAGAGAACCATTCAAATTAATCCAGGAATGACTCTTCGTTTTTTAATCAATAATGTCGGTCAAAGGAATCAGCTCGGTGCCTATATCGCTGAAGTTGCCGATCTCTCAGAAGAGATTATTATTCACCACGGAACTAAATTAATCTATGTCTTAGAAGGAGAAATGCACTTCAATGTAGCTCAAAAGGAATTTTACCTTACTGAAGGAGATTCCCTCTTCTTTAATGGCAATGTTCCTCACTGGATAAGCCGCAAATCCAAGTCAAAACTTAAACTTTTCGTGGCCACAACTCCACCTGAAATTTTCTAAGGGGGCGGTAATTCTTGATTGAGGTCGGTGAATTCATACGCGCCATACGAAAAAGGCGCAACCTTACAACCACCCAATTGGCGGATCAATTGGATTTGAGCAACGGCTATATCAGCTTGATTGAGAGGAACATCGTCAGCCCTTCCCTGGCCACTCTTAAAAGAATTGCCCAAGCGCTCAGTGTCCCTCTGGAGTCCTTCTTCTTGGATCCGGATACAGAAATTATTTATAGTTATCTTAAGAAAGATGAACAGCAGTACATTCCTGCTGAAGGCAGAAATTGGCGCTTACTGATTGATCATTCTAAAACCAATCTTATGGGTGCCTTTGTTGTGGACTCAACGGCTGTGGATAAAAACGTCTATTCCCACCAAGGTGTGGAATTAATCTATGTTCTGGAAGGCGAAACTTCGCTTAACATAAGTAAAGAGGACTATCAGCTAAAGGCTGGGGATTCTTTATATTTCGATGCCTCGATTATGCACTGGGATAATAAAAAACCCGATGTGCCACTGAAACTTATCGTAATAGCCACCCCGCCGGAAGGATTCCATTTTTAGTTCTCAGTATTTTATAGAAATATGAAGGCTCTAAAAGCATTACGAAGCTTTTAGAGCCTTCTAAACATGTGCCAAGGATTAACAGCCTTTAATCCGCTCAGAGTGAGTGTAGATATTCATGCGGTTTTCCCGGACAAATCCGAGCACAGTGACTCCCAGTTCCTCCGCAAGCTTAAGGGCCAGATCGGTAGGGGCTGATACCCCAATGAGGATAGGGCAGCCCATCTTGGCTGCCTTGATCAGGATCTCCGAAGAAATCCGGCCACTAAAGACAATTACTTTTTGGGAAATATCCGTTCCATTGAGAAAAGCATGTCCATACAATTTATCCAGGACATTGTGCCTGCCGATATCCACGGCACAATAATCCAAGGAACCTTGGGAAGCTAAAGCCCCCCCATGAACTCCTCCGGTAAGATGAAACAGTTCCGAATTGTCTTCCAACAAATTGATATAGTGGCTGACTTCCTGGGCGGTAATGGTGTGCCGGCTCTCTACTTTCTGAGCCAATCGGGCATCATTAGCAAAATAAAAAGCACTTTTCCCTTTGCCACAGCAAGAAGTGAGATAACGTTTCAGAAAAAGGTCTTCACTAAGGGTTTGTTCCACTGACGTTTCCACCCACACAAGTCCTTCCCTTTTATCCAAGGTAATCTTCTTTATCTGATCAGGATCTTCGATGATCCCTTCTGAACCGAGAAAGCCTATGACCAATTCCTTCTCTTGAGTGGGCGTACAAACCATGGTCGCAAATTCTTTACCATTAATAAAGACTGTGAGGGCCTTTTCGATGGCAACCAGTTCTTTGACCACTTCTTTATCGGTTCCTATAATTTTGATGACCTGAGTTTCTGTAGTGCTAGCTAAATGGCCGCTCATGTCATTCTCCCCCCTGCAAAAATCTTTCCACCCTTGCTTAGGTCATCTTCTATTCTATTATACGACCTAACGGACAACTTTACCTTTTTGCACTTTTATTCTTTTGCGGTAATCTTTCAACTTCTCTGAAAAATGAAGGAGGGTTATTTCCTTTTTTTCCAAATCGCCTCATTTCTTCTTGTCAAAATCATGGTATACTAGTACTAAATTCAGACAAAATATGTTCCAAGGTAATCACAAGGGGGTATTGGCAATGAAGGTTCAGGATATTATGCAGACCAATGTTATTACAATTTCGCCGAATACGGAAATTAGGGAAATCGCTAAGCTGCTGTGTGACCATCATATTTCCGGAGTCCCGGTCATCGACCTTTTCGGCAATTTAATCGGTATTGTCAGCGAAGGGGATCTGCTGCATAAGGAGACTCATCCCCGGGTTCCTGAAGCGGTAGGATTCCTGGGTGCTCTGATCTATTACCGCGGTGTCAAGCAATATGAATCCGATCTAAAGAAACTGGTTGCCCTTAAGGCCTCGGAAATAATGACTCATGAGGTTATAACTCTTGATAAAGACGCCTCCATTGAGGAAGCCGCCTCTCTCATGATCAATCACAATGTGAAACGGTTGCCCATCATGGAAAACGGCAAAATGGTCGGAATCATCACCAGAAAAGATGTCATTAAGGTTCTTATCGAGGAGTAGCCGTTCTTTGCCAAATTACATAGCCCACACAACAAGCAGCCCGCCGCTTCCTTTTGGGAACCGGCGGGCTGACTTTATCACTGAAAGAAGTCATGGATTAACCAATTCATAATAATGCTTCCCCTCGGAGTTCACCCGCTGGGCCTCTCCTTTGTACACCAGATGCTCCAGATGAGCCATGGCCTCACCTGAGGCAAACCACTTCTGGGTAAGGGGAAAATCATTCCAGCTCTTATAGCTCAAATCCCAATGCATTCTTGCCGCTGTCTCTATGACTGATTTTTGGCCATCACGCAGAATCCCGGTGATTTCCTCAAGTCGTTCCTGATGATGAATGATCAATTCATCAATCCGTTGCCGATGGTCTTGAATAAGACTGCGATGAGACGGAAACACCCAGTCAATGTCAAACCGGCGAATTTTGTTCAGGCTCTCCATGAAATTTCCCAGGCTATCGATTTTGTAATGCCAAAAAGTAATATTCGGGGTAATTTCATTCAGGATATGATCCCCGCCCAAAAACAGCTTATGCTTTCTTTCGTATAAACCGATATGCCCGGGGCTATGGCCTGGAATATCGATCACTTCGAACCGATAGGGACCCACTTCTAAGCAATCCCCTTCTTGCAATGGGGTGTATGCAAAGGGTTCCTTAGGGGCTATGTCGAAGGCCTCAATCTCTTTCATGCCGATTCCCTGGTTCAAATTAAGACCCTCACTCAAATGCCCCAGCACCTGTTCAGGAGAGGTTCTGAAATTATTGAGCAGAATACCGTCTTTCTTTCCGATATAGACCTTACACCCTTGTTTCCACAGATAGTCAGCCAGCCCGGAATGGTCCACATGCATATGGGTCAGCACCAAATCTGTCCGTTTCAGGTCGATGCCTGACGCTCTGATTCCTTCCATCAGAGCATTCCTACACTCTTCCCTATTAAACCCTGTATCCAAAATCAAGGAACGGCCTTGAGAGGGGATAATATAGCTATTTAATGCCTTCAGTGGATTTTTTGGCAAGGGTATTTCATTTAAGTAAATCTGGGGGTAGACTTCCCGAATCATTCTTTTCACCTCAATATTTAAAAAATTAACTATTCTGATTATTCTAACACAACTATCCTGTGATTCATAGACATACGCTCTACTCTACCCTCTTAAAAATTCTCCAACTGTTAGGGGAGAAGATGTTGTGAAGCTAAAACTTAGCCCTTATAATAGAATGGATGATAAAGCCTTAAATATTTCGATACTTAAAATAGCATAGCCTGTACTTTAGTGATTCGACAATAGCAAACCTGGCGAAAGCCAGGGACGCAAAGCTATGGGTCTTCCTGGATACACTCCTGATGATCGCCAAGCTACCGAAGCCTTAAGCTTTAAACACCTTTGTCGCCAGTTCACATGGCGACTTTAATTTTATACTGTTTTTATAATTTTTATAAGATAATTTTGAAAGGAAGAACGTTCAATGCGTCAGTTAAGCATAAACAGGCTTAAGGAAGGGGATATTCTAGGGCGAACAATCTATGCCAATGATGGCCGTGTACTCCTGGGGAAAGGGATGGCTCTGACCAAGTCCTATATAGACCGTTTAAAAACCCTTGGCATCAACATTCTCTATATTGACGATGAGGTAAGCAAGGATATCATCGTAGAGGATATTATCTCTGAAGAGCACCGGCGGGAGGCCATGGCGTCCCTGGATAATGCTGTGCAGGCTGTGAAAGTGGGAAAAGACTTTGACGGTTTTAATGTCAAAAGGAACATTGACAATATTATTCAGGATATCCTTTTCCAAAAGGATATCTTCATCGGGTTAACAGATATGAGAACTTACGATAATCAGATTTTTGCCCATTCCGTCAATGTTTGCGTTCTTTCCATCGTACTGGGTAAGGCCCTGGGCCTGGATCGGGAAAATCTTGAAGGGCTGGCCATCGGTGCCTTGTTCCATGATATTGGCACTGTGAAATTGCCCAAGAAGCTCCTAAGCAAGCGAGAACCCTTTACTCCCAAGGAAGCGGCTCTTTACCAAACTCACACCAATCACGGTTTCGATATCCTCCGGACAAAACGGGAGCTGAATTTGTTGAGTGCCCATATTGCCTTCCAGCACCATGAGCGTCTCAATGGCAACGGCTATCCTCGTAAGCTCGAGGGAGATGCCATTCACCAGTGGGCTCAGATTGTCGGCATTGCTAATTTCTATGATAATTTAGTGAATGACGGTCCAGGACATACCCGCATTCCGCCTTATGAGGCCTGCGAAATTCTTATGGGCAGTGCTGAGAAGTTTTTCCCTAAGGATCTCGTGATTACTTTTCTTAAGCATATTGCCGCGTATCCCACAGGCTGTACCGTAAAACTGAGTACCGGAGAAACAGGTATTGTCGTCGAGCAAAATAAGAGCCTGCCTATGCGCCCCATCATCAGGGTTTTAGTAGCCGATCAAACCCTCTCCCGTGTCCAAGCGAAAGAATACAATCTCGTCGAGGAACGGACCCTTTTTATCGAATCCATTCTGGAGTAATACTCCTCCGGTGTTTTAGCGTTACCGTTATCACATTGCCATGTCCTCTATCAGCATCTGTCCGAAAGAAACGACCGTTTCCCGGTGGAATACCGGGAAACGGTCTCATTTGCATTAAACCAGAGCAGGATAAAGAAAACTTGGACGGTTCCAGAATCTCTGCTTGGCCATGGCCTTGATAAATCTGCCTGCAAAGTCCGGACCTGAATCCGTTACGATCCCCTCATCAGCCAATAAGCCCAGCGGTTCCAGTACAGCATCACCCTTTTGAATGATGCCGATGGGTTTGAAGTGGTTGTAGATATCCGTTGTGAATTTCTGTGCTGTATACGTAAAATAGGGGGTGATATTGCCGCTTCCCACGATAAGTATCCCGTCATAGACAAGTGGGGAACCTGTTAAAAAGCTGTCATGGACTTCATAGGTTACTCCCTCGGTTCCACTGACCGTCCCCAAGGTATCGTGGACAATGACCACTCTTAATTTGGCGGCCGCCAAAGTTTCCAACACTTTGCTTACACCGGGGCCATCGAAGCCTTGAGCGAGGAAAACCGCGACGCGCAATGTATCCGGCACAAAAATCGTATTCTGCAGGCTAAGGGCCGGAGAGGAGTTCGTCACCGGAGATTCCTCGACATCTGCCGGCACAGTTGTGCCTAATTCCTTGGAGACGCTCTTGGCCAATTCGGTGCTGATATGAGCAAGCACATTAACCCATTCCTGCCGGACAAAGGGTCCGCATTTGCCAAGTTCAAAGCAGTAAGCGCCGATAATCTGACGCTTTTCAACCTCACTCATACTATTCCAGAACATTTTTGCCTGAGAGTAATGATCCTTAAAGGAAGGAGCTGTTGATCTTACCTTATGTCCTTCTATGGTGGATGGATACGTGACAAACCCGCCTTGGGTGCCTGGTACCGTATACGGGCTATTATTCGCAAGCCCATTGCGATGATAAGCAACTTTTCCGCGATCAATAACCAGCCTCGAAGCACCGTCACGCTGATTATTGGCAAATGGGCATACTGGACGATTGATCGGCAGTTGTTGATGATTGGGACCAAGCCGTGCCTGCTGGGCATCGGTATAGGAGAACAATCTCCCTTGCAGGAGCGGATCATTGGAAAAGTCAATCCCTCTCACAATATTCCCAGGGTGAAAGGCGCTTTGTTCGGTTTCAGCAAAAGCATTTTCCACATTGCGGTTAAGGATTATCCTGCCAATTCTGCGTAAAGGAATATCTTCTTCCGGCCATAATTTCGTCGGATCTAACAGATCAAAATCATAGGCAAACTCATCTTCCTCTTTAATGACCTGAATAGCCATCTCATACTCCGGATAGTTGCCAATATCTATATTTTCCCATAAGTCTCTGCGGTGAAAGTCAGCATCCGAACCAAGACGCTGCGCTTCATCCCAGATTAATGAATGGACGCCCAGCAATGGTTTGATATGAAATTTAACAAAGTGGGATTTTCCATCCTTATTCACTAAACGGAAGGTATGTACCCCAAATCCCTCCATGGTTCTAAAGCTTTTGGGAAAGGCGCGATTCGAGGCAATCCATAAAGACATATGGGCAGTTTCTTTGTTGTTCGCCATAAAGTCCCAGAAGGTGTTGTGGTCTGTCTGACCTTGTGGATATTCATTGTCCGGCTCTGGTTTCACCGCATGGATTAAGTCAGGGAACTTAATCGCATCCTGAATAAAGAACACCGGCATGTTAATGGCAATCAAGTCGAAATTGCCCTCATCGGTATAAAACTTAATGGAAAAACCCCGGACATCCCGATTGGTCTCATTACAGCCTTTGGAGCCAACGACTTGTGAGAAGCGGACAAACAAGGGTGTTTTTTTATTGGGGTCCTGCAAAAAATCAGCCATCGTTAAATCTGCTAAGGATTCATAGGGCTGGAACTCTCCATGTGCCCCGTATCCTCTGGCATGGACGACACGTTCAGGAATACGTTCACGATCAAAGTGGGCTAGTTTTTCCCGGGAAAGAAAATCTTCAATAAGTGTTGGCCCGCGCTCGCCGGCCGTTAATGTATTTTCATCATCAGAAATCGTGATTCCTTCATTCGATGTCATTTTCTTTCCTTCTGATTCGTGAATAAACGGCTCTAATTGCTCACGCTTTTTATTGGGCTTGTTATCCTTCAATCTGACTCACCTCATTTTCATATATGTAGGTTCTCGGAATTAAAATTCCGGCTTTCCTCGGTCTACGCGATTCGAAAATCATTATGCCCGCCCAGACGAGCTTATATGCAAGATCAAAGCAGATAGGCACTGCCTACTACGCCGGCTTTCTACCGGCGTGTTTAGAAGTAAGAAGCTGAAGCAAAAAAGAGGCTTGAAACCCATTGTGCGGTTAAGCCTCTCTTTTATTCCTTCTCAATTCAATAGAAATTCACCCGTATCTAAACTCCACACCTAAGGTTCCCAGAGGAAATTCCCATTTATCCAAAAGGGTTTTACCGCAAAGCACCCGGCAGGTGCCGCACTCCAGACACCCGGCGTAGTCAAATTGAATGTCGCCGCTGTCATTAATTTTATATAACCCTGCCGGACAGGCCAGAACCAATTTTTGATATTCCGCCCGATCGATATTCCCCTCTTTCATGACAATATGAGCATTCTCTTCATCCACATGAAACTTATTGACCCCAAGCTTTTGATCGACATTGACCTGACTCATAGTGAACGCACCCCCTTCCAACCGTCTTTGGCAATATTCAACACCCCTATCTTGCTTACATGCTGCATGAGCGTTTTTCTTAGGGGTTGGGCCGGTTCTCCTTTGACCACAAACATGTCTGTCAGCAGATCATCCGCCATTTTAGGATACTCATTGAAAATTCTCGGGGTTTCCTCCAGGAAGTGGGGGAAATCTTTATATCGTTTTAAATCCTGCATAACGAAGCTCTGCTCCAATAACCCCTGGTAGCAATGAAGGTATCCCTCGCTGAAATCTTGCGCTTCTTTGGCTTTAAGTACTGCTTTAGCCGCACATTCGGCCGATGCCACCGCAAAGTCCATCCCCCGTACCATATAGCCTAAATTGATGCAGAATCCGGCGGCATCGCCGACGACCAAAACTCCATTGCCTACAATCTTGGGGATCATGGCTAATCCGGCTTCAGGTACAAGATGACCGGAGTACTCAATCATCTTGCCATCCTTAATAAGTGGCTGGACAGCTGGGTGGTGTTTAAAATCTTCCAACATCTGAGGTACGGTTTTGTTTCCTTTGATCACATCACTTAAGGTCGTGACTACTCCCAGGGAAATGCTCGATTTATTCGTATACAGGAATCCACCTCCCACACGCCCGTCAGAGGGATACCCGGCAAATAGCCAGGCCGTTCCTTCATTGCCATTGCAGTTAAAACGGTCTTCAATAACTTGGGGTGGCAATTCAATGATTTCTTTCGCTCCCACGGCCACATGGTGGGCTGCCAACTCTCCCCTAAATCCCAATTTCTGAGCCAGGAGCGAATTGACACCATCGGCGAGAATTGTGATATTGGCTTCCAGCTCATCCTCTCCTGCCACCACACCGCAGACTTTTCCTTCCCGAATAATTAGGTCATCGACTCGGATCCCCGGTATAATCTGTACACCGGCCTCCTCAGCCTTTTCAGCCAGCCACTGATCGAAGACCCCTCTCAAAATGGAATAAGAATCACTGCCCTGCACACCCAGCTTAGAAGAATAAAAATCCAAAGTGACATTGCTTTCATCGGTCATTAAGCTGATCTTTTCTCTGGTAATTCGGCGTTCGACAGGGGCTTCCCGGGCAAAATCCGGCATGATCTTCTCCAGGCTATGGCTATAGATCCGCCCGCCTGTCATATTCTTGCTCCCTGCATAATTGCCCCGTTCCACAAGGATGACTTCCAAGCCCTCCTTAGCCAGCAAATAAGCGGCTACTGTTCCGGCGATCCCGCCTCCGACGACTATTGCATCGAATTTATCCTCCGACATTGCTTACACCCCTTTGCATCTGACTTTCGTCACCGGTATCTCTCCGCAGATACTTTTCAATCCATCAGTGATGCCGCCAAGCAACATGAAAGTCTGGCATCAATAATCTCCTAGATATTATTTAAATAATCCCTTTGGGTTAAGATCTTTTTCCCGTATAACTCCTTAATCTGTTCTTCAGTTAATCCCAGTTCTGTGAGAATGTCTTCGTTATCCATGCCGATATTGGGGGCTCCCCTCCAGATCTGTGCCGGGTAGTTCTTGAATTTGGGGAAAATGTTGACTCCTTTTACAGACTCCCCATTGACTTTCTTCCATTCGGTAAACACTTCCCGGGCCACATACTGGGGGTCCTTAAGGCAATCGTTGTAATCCATAATTCTGGAACAAGGCACCCCATGGGCTAAGAAGGCTTTCTCGACCTCTTCTGCTGTATGGGACTGACAGAAAGCTTTAATCCTCTCCTCTAAAAGCTGTCCCTCAGGGGAAGAAAGGTAGAGCAGATTGGTGCCGGGCGGAATTTTTTCCGTACCGAACTCGATGCCCATAAAAGGCAGACCTCTTTTCAGCACTCCCGCACCTAAATAAAGCATATAGACCTCTTTTTCATCCTGACAACTATAGGTGCCATAGCCGGCAAAATAAGCACTATGGCTGCCCTCTTTGACAAAAGGAATCCCCTGTTCCAGAAAATCCATGGGATAGCGGGACTGAGTGCGCATCAGGACTTCATATTGAGCCAAATCAATGCTTTCCCCCCGTCCTGTTTCCCTGCTTTTCATGACTGCCGCTACGGAAGTTCCGAAGGCGAACAAAGCGCTCATATAATCGGCAGTCAAAGGATTAGTGGGCATGGAAGGCATCCCTGGAAATCCATTCATAGCCATATAGCCGCCAAAGGCCTGAGCGATGGGATCATAACTGGGCCGGTTCATATAGTCCGGCCGCCCAGTTTGCCCGAAACCGGAAATCTTTACAGTCACCAGGCGGGGATTTCGCTCCCAGAGCACTTCGTCTCCCAGGCCCATTTTTTCGTACTGTCCGCCCCTGGCTGCTGAAATAAAAACATCCGTCTCTTCCATCAGCTTCAGAAATATCTCTTTGCCCTTGGGGAGGGATATATCAATAGAAAGATTCCGCTGATTGCGGCGATCCTGCTGCCAGGCGTTGCCGGTGGCTACACGGCTCATACAGGGAACCTTGGCATTTTCGATCCAAATGACATCCGCCCCATATTCGGCATAGAGCTCCGCCGCAAAAGGGCCGGCAATAGAAACGGTATTGTGCACGACTTTCACTCCGGATAACAGACCGAACTGAGGAATTTCTGCTCTTCTTACCATGATCATAACCTCACTTTATTATCGCTCTCTGATCAGCAATCCCTCTCGGCTGGGGATTGGTTCCGGAAACCGGCGGCAGATCAGGATAACTGTTTTCCATGGGTTTCAATAAGATGGCTGTAGATTTCCCGATATTTTTTTCTAAGCCTGAATTTCTGAATCTTGCCGGCACTATCCACGGGAAACTCATCGAGAAACTCCACATAGCGCGGCTTTTTATAGCTGGATAAATCCCTTTTACAGTGTTCCTGAATGTCTGCCGCCGTTGCGGTGTATCCCGACCTGAGTTTGACGACAGCCATGACGGCCTCCCCAAAGGTTTGGTCAGGCACCCCAATCACCGAGCAATCCAAAACCGCAGGGTGTTTGCGGATGACCGCTTCCACTTCCTGGGCGAAAACATTCTCCCCCCCGGTTTTTATCATGTCCTTTTTCCGATCCACCATATAGTAGAGGCCTTCCTCGTCCTGCCTCATCATATCCCCGGTACGTGTCCAGCCATCAGTGATGGTCCCGTCCGTTAATTCCGGTTGCTTATAGTAGCCTGAGAAAATAGCCGGTCCTTTGGCAATCCCTTCCCCCACCTCACCCAGAGGAACATCCTTTCCTGCCTCATCCACAATTCTCAGTTGGAAAAAGGGCATCGGCCTGCCTATGCTTTGGGTTTTCTCCGGGTGATGCAAGGCCATTTCCCTGGTGATCCGGTGAACGGTCCCCGCTCCTGTCTCGGTTTGCCCCCAGCCGTAATACACTTCACAGTTGGGAAAAGCCTCAGCCATCTTCTGGATAATGGCCGGAGAGGTACCTCCTGCGGAAGTGTGGACGACCTTGACTGAGCTTACATCATAATCTCTAAAAACCGGCGCATCGATTAAGCGTAGATAGGTGCTCGGCGGCAGCAACAGCATATAGGTTACCCGTTCCTGCTCAATCTGCCTCAGAATTTCTACCGGATCAAATCCGTCGCAAATAACAAATTGCGCGCCGGTAACCATAACGCAAAGCATCCAGGTTATCCCGCCCTGATGATGCAGAGGGGACTGGGTCAGCACCACCTCATCCGGGCTGGCTCCCATTTTATTGGAAGTCATAACCCCAATTGTCTGGAAGAGGTCAGCCTCGTGGGTGCGCATCACTCCTTTGGAACGCCCCGTGGTCCCCCCCGTGAACTGAATTCTGAATAAATCCCCACTGTCAACGGCAATATCCGGTTCACTGGTATCTTTATGCTCCAGCAGTTTTTCGAAAGAATATTCACCAGGAGCGGGTTCTCCCAGGCGGATAATATGCTTTACCGTCCTGAAGCTGCCCTTTACCTCACTTACCGGCCCATCATACAACCGGCTGTAGACGAAAACATCACATTCCACTGAATCCAGCAGACATTTAATTTCTCTGGCCACCAGCCGATGATTGAGGGGCACGGCAATGGCACCGATCTTAGCAATGGCAAAGAATAACTCGACGATTTCCATGGAGTTGGGGAAAAGATAGCCGATCTTATCCCCCTTGCCAATGCCGAGATCCAGGAGTGCATGAGCCAAGGCGTTTACCCTGCAATTCAATTCCTGATACGTTAAGCGCTTATCCTTGCAGACCAGGGCAATTTTGTCCGGGTATCTGGCTGAATTCAAGGTCAGAAAATTCCCTACGTTCATCGGATCCATACATTGCTTCTCCTTTCCGGCAAGGTAGTGTTGATTGCTTCACCTCAGATACACAGGATCTTACCTTTGTCGTTTAGCCGCCGGTGCCGGGTCGGCCCATCCTGCATAGGTCTGAACAAGCGCAGCATAGCGCCGGGCTTCTTCTCCCGCCACCTCCAGATCCGTGTCCAGCCAATTCCGGCGGCGAATGGCTACGAGTGCCCAGTCCTTGGCACTGCCCTTAATCCTGTTTTCCGCGCTTGGCTCCCCTTTAGCCCAGATCTCCCCTGAGGGAAGAGTAAGCTCCAGATAAAGAGGAGTTTCGGGCATTTCCAGGCCATTGATCCGATAGGCATTGGGTCTGGCCTGCCAGGATAAGAACAGGGTACTGGTAATCCGCTCCCGGACCACCGGCTCCAGCCCCAAAGCGTCATAAATATCCACAGAGTGAGCCCACAGCTCCATTAAGCGGGCCGATGCCAGGGATTTGGCCGACATCGGCAGTCCAGGAGCCCAGGGGATCCTGTCTTTGGGATTTTTATCATAAAAAGAGGCCGCCATCCGTGTACGCTCTTCCCGCCACCAGCTTAATACTTCAGCTCCGCTCAGATGATGAAAGTTTGTCGCTCTGACATATTGATCCTGACCGGACTCAGCATCGGCCAGCTTCACCAGGTCTTCTGCTTCCCCTCTCATCAGCTTGTTGGCTGCATAATCGAAGAAAGCAATATGAATAATAGCATCTTTAATATTCCACATTTCTACGGGCAGGGGCTTCAGCCACTGTTCCTCACTTAAGTCAGACACTAAGGTATCCACCAGGGATTGTTCCGCTAATAAATCACTCAGAATTGCCTTCATATACCTCTCCTCCTTGCTTCACCGAATTCTCTCAGATTTGACAGGCCGCTTTGTAGCCTGCCTTGGTGGCATCGGCCATGCGGGCGGGATTGCTGCAGTCCCCTACGGCATAGACTTCGGAGACCCTTCCCTTAAGAGCTTCCGCCAGCTCCATATTCTTCTCGAAGCCCAAAGTTACCGCCACTGTCTTGGCTTGATGGAATGCTTCTGAGCCATCTTCATGAACGACCTTGACTCCTGCTCTGGTGATGGCCTTTACCTTAGTCAGCGTCTCCATTGTTACCCGGGGAGATTTCTTAAAAGCTGATACAATATGGAAACGGTCGCTGCCACCCACATCATGGCCGATTTTCTTTTTTTCTTCGATGATCACAAGCTCCCGGTCATAATGCATCATTTCTTTGGCCAGCTCACAGCCCGGCAGACCGCCGCCGATGATGGCAATTTTCCTGCCCAGGGGCCAGGGGAATTTGCCCATGAAGGTGCGGGCCAAATCCGGGGTATAGAAAAATTTCAAAAAAACAGAACCGCAGTTATACATAACCTTGTTGATGATTCCCGGTTTTTGAGGGGGGTTGCCATTGAGCAATTCCAGGAAGTCATGAGATTTGACCACATTGCCGCCTTCTGCTCCCGGTACTTTCAGGTCAATCGGATGTCCCCCGATGGCCACAATCACCGCATCAGGTTTTTCACGGGTTACCAGGGCAGGGGTAACGGCTGTATTAAGGTGGACTTTAACTTCCGGGTGTTTCTTGAGCAGGGTTTTATAATAAGTGTTTAAGCGGTCATAGATGGGGCTGAAGATGGCACTCATGACCAAACAGCCTCCCAAACGAGGTCCCCGTTCATAGATCGTCACCTTATGCCCTCTCCGGGCTGCAGTAACAGCTGCCGCCAATCCTCCCGGCCCACTGCCGATGACCATGACCTCCTTGCTCTGCCTCGCTTGGGCCAGAGGTGTTTCCAGTTCTTCTCCCAGGCGGGGATTCACTCCGCAATAATTCAGAGGCTTGCCCTGACTGATAACGTCATCCAGGCAGCGGCAGCAGCAGATGCATTTGTTAATGTCCTCCGGCCTGCCTTCCATGACCTTGTTGGCAAATTCAGGGTCGGCAATATTGTATCTCAGGCCTGCGATCACATCGGCCTTATCTTTCGCCAGAATTTCTTCCATACTAAAAGGATCCGTATTTCTATAGGCGGTGGCCACCGGTATCTTGGCTACCTTTTTGATCTCCTCAGAGATCCAGGACCAATATCCTTCCGGCACATCCTTAATGGTTAAGGGTACGGAGGTTTCATGCCAGCCCGGCGCCAGGTTATGCAGAACGGCACCCGCTTCTTCCAGGATCTTCACAATCTTCAAGGATTCTTCCATGGTTAAGCTGCCTTTGATAAAATCCACCGGGGACCAGCGGACGATTATGGGATAATCCTCCCCGCAGGCTTTTTTGATCTCTGCCATAACTTCAACCGTCAGTCTGCAGCGGTTTTCCAGGCTGCCGCCGTATTCATCCGTCCGATCGTTGGTCGCCGGGGACATAAAGCGGTTTAAAATTCCTCCTACCCCTGCCATAACCTCTACCCCGTCCCAGCCGGCTTTTTGCAGGATAACACAGCATTGGACGATATTTTCCTTGAAAATCCGGATATGCTCCTTCGTCATCGGCTTGGGAATAAGCTTGGAGACAGATAAGGTGGATGGGCCCCAGTATTCTTCCTTGTCTTCTGGTGCAGGCTTCCAGTCATGGACGGCGTAAGGCTGGCCAACGATCAGCCCCCCGTGCTTATGCACGACCTCAGCCATCTTGCTCAGATGGGAAAGATGTTCCTCCCCATAGCCCAGAGGCAAGGGATGGAGATGATCCAGCTGACTCTTAAGTCTGGGATAAAAGCAAATAGTCTGGCAGATTAAGGCGGTTCCGCCGGCAGCCCTTTCCTCCAGGTAATTATAAAATCTCAGGGTCGGTTGTCCTTCCTCATTGGTATAGTCATGTCCCGGGGACATGGATGTGGTCATCATGCGGTTTTTTAGAAGCATACTGCCTAATTTAACAGGAGAACTCAATAATGGAAATTGGGACATAAGCGTTCCCTCCTTATCTTATGAAATTATTCTTGGGTGCATTAATCACTTCAAGGGTTATTTAGAATGTAAACCTCAATCGAGGCTGTCCATGATTGAGGTTTACATCATGCTTAGGATCTTGATTTCAGTTTAGGTGAATAGGAATGAACATCGCCTGCTTAGGTGTGAATCAGCTTTTTGCCCACCTTAACGGCTCCGAACAGCATAACGATGGCAATAGCCAGGGTCACAATATTCATCTGCCAGGCAAAGACAAAGCTTTGGGTGATATCGAAGATTCTGCCATAGATAATTGCAGCTGAAGCGGCCATTAACTGCTGTACCAAGGTTACATTGGCATAGATTTTCCCATAATCTTTTTCGCCAAAGATTCCTTTGACAATCAAGGGCAGCATAACGGTCAGCGAGGAGAAACAAATGCCGAAGAAAACCAAACCGGCATAAAATATGGTTACATTGGAGCCGCCGGCCAGAATAATCAGGACCCCTGCAATCCCGCAGGACAGGGCAGCAACCATAGAGGGCAGGAAGCCTTTGCGGTCCGTTAGCCAGCCCCAGAAGATTTTGCCGCCCATATTGGCCAGGTTGAGAATGGTCATGGCATAAGCCCCAAAAGCAGTCGCCAGCCCGATTGAACTAGCATATCCCGGAATCTGGGTGTTCATGGAGGAATACAGAACCACCGCACAAGCTATGAACATAACCATATATAAAGCAGGGGATTTCAGGGAATCGGCGGCAGATACCCCTTTCAGAGATATAGCGGCTTTCGCCTGCCCCGTGGCCCCTTCTTCATAGCCGTAAGGTTTCAGACCCACATCGGCAGGTTTGAAGTTAACAAATAAGAGAATACCGGGGACGGCAATAACCCAGGCCGCGATGGACATGGCCAGGCGGGCGGTTCTCCAGCCATACTCCGTAATCAGCATGCCGGCAACGGGGTTGGCTATGGCTGAACCCAGGGTTCCGATGGCCAGGGCGATACCTAAAACCATACCGGTCTTTTTGTTGAACCAATTGCTGATGATGACCGGAAGGGTCAGGTACATAATGACGGAATAGCCCAGACCCATGAGAACACCGGAGATGTTCCAGGCCATGACGGTTTGGAACTGAGAGGCAGCACCGGTAGCGGCGCACACCAGAGTCATACTGATAAAGAGCAGCATTTTGGAATTGACTTTATAAAGAAGTCGGCTGGCTATGGGCTGAGTAAGAGCCATGGTTAACATATAGATGGTCAGATACCAGGAGGCATCGGTCCTGCTCCAGCCCATTTCCTGGGATACCGGAGTCAGATAAAGACCATTGGTATTCCCCAGCATTCCCAATGCGGCAAAGAACAGCAGGGCCAAAGATAGAAATACAAGCCACGGACGAGTCGATTGTTTACTCATGTCTTATCCCTTCCTTTTGAAAAATAGGCTAAATAAGTTCTGCAAAGAAAATATATTTTCTTTCCCCATCTGCCTGATTTTCCTGGCACCTCTTTTCCTTGGATTTGGGGAAATAAATATCTGCATTAAGAAAATAGTGATAAGCTGTCCCGGCAGTTTGGCGGTTTATTTATAGTGCTTTAAAATGGCTCTTCCCGCGGCGTGAATCATGATTTCGTCCGTACCGCCGCCGATCCTGAAGACCCGGGCATCCAGCCATAACCTGGAGATACGGGCATCTTTGGTGTAACCGATTCCACCCATGATTTGCAGGGCATCATCAATGACTTCATTGGCCGCTTGTGCACAATATAATTTGGCAATCGCCGAAGAGATTTGCACCGGCAGCCCGTTGTCCACTTCCCAGGCGCATTTGTAGACCATATTTTTCATATTCTCGATTTTGGCTTTCATAAAGGTGATTTTTTCCTGAATCAGCTGAAAGGAGCCAATGGTCTTGCCAAACTGCACCCGTTGGTTGGCGTAACGGACGGCATCTTCAAAAGCGCACTCCGCCATGCCCAGCACCGAGGCCGCCATCAACAAGCGTTCCATCTCAAAGTTGTACAAGACTTGCATAAAGCCGTTGCCTTCCACACCGACAAGATCCTTTTCTTCGACTTCCACATCTTCCAGGTAAACTTCACAAGTATCCTGCATATGCCAGCCGATCTTTTCCAGCTTTTCGATCTTAATGCCGGAAGCATTCATAGGCACCCACCACATGCTGAAGGCGTTGCGTTTGTCGGCATGGCCGGCCTCTTCCGAATTGCGGGCCAGGCAGAGCATATAGGGTGCCCGCAGCGCTCCGCTCATGAAGGTTTTGTGGCCATTGATATAGACCTTGCCATTTCTGCGGGTATAGGTGGTGGCAGCAGCACTGCTGTCGGAACCGGCTTGAGGCTCTGTAAATCCCAGGACGAAGGCAACTCCGCCCCTTTGCACCACAGCCATGGTATCGGCGATTTGCTCCTCGGAACCAAAATGGAGCATATCGGCAATGGATAATGCCTGTCCGAACACAAAGTGAGGCCCGCCATTCTTGGTGATTTCTTCAGCGACCAGCATCATAGTCAGGTTATCCACCGGGGTGCCGCCGTGTTCTTCCGGAACCCCTAACATGCCGAAACCATTATCCATAAGGGCCTGAACAAACTTTGTGGGATGCTCGCCTTTTTCGTAGCATTCTTTCATATAGTCTTCGGTACAATCCCTGGCCATGACTTCCCTGAGGCTTTCCAGCAGTAATTCCTGTTCTTCTGTCAGTCTAAAATCCATTAACTTTCCCTCCGATAAGTTCTTTATATTTGACTTTGTCTAGTGCTCTGAGTACTAATGTTCCGCTTTAAACTTCTCAATTAAGGAAGGAAGAACCTTATAAAAATCCCCCACGATTCCGTAATCGGCCTGGCTGAAAATCGGTGCTGCCTTATCTTTATTGATGGCGACGATGACCTTGGCCTGGTTGACTCCCACCATATGCTGAACCTGACCGGAAATGCCCAAGGCCAGATAAAGATCGGGTTTGAGCATAGCACCGGATACACCGATATACCTCTCTTTGGGCAGCCAGTTCATTCCCTCGGCAATAGGACGGGAACAGCCCACTTCAGCTTCCAGCAGGCAGGCCAGTTCTTCAACCATTCCGAGGTCTTCCTGTTGAACAAGACCACGGCCTACACCCACCACCCGTTTAGCCGCATTCAGATTGACCTCTGCACTTGCTTTGCTCTTTTTCTCCAGGAGCTTGATTTTAACGGCAGGCTCCACGAATTCCACCTCGATGACTGTACCTTGACGGCCGGAATCTTCCGCAAGAGGAGTAAAAACGCCGGTGCCGATTGTAACGATCGCTGTCTGGGGCTGAATTCTTTCGGTACGGAAAGCCGCCCCGCCATAGACCATGTGCTGGATTTGAACCTTATCACCGTCCGTCAGGATTTCCACGGCATCAACCAGGGCAGATGTCCCCAGTCCCGCTGCCAAACGACCGGCAATCAGCTTTCCCCTTTTAGTCGGCTGAACAAACAGGGCATCCGGCTTTTCTTCTTGGAGCAGCTTCTGAATGGTCTCCACATAATCTTCCTTAAGGTTCTCCGGTCTGGGAACACCCAGCCGGTACACTTTATCCGCGCCCATCCGAATGGCTTGGTCAGCCTCTTCTTTTTCTCCCCAGAGAATTGCGGAGACTTCTTCTCCCAGCTGGCGTCCGCCCGCGCATAACTGACCTAAAGCCGCTTGTTTTTCTGCCAGTACCCAAACTTTTTTTAAAATGTTCATCTCTTTCACCATCCTTAAAGAAGTTCTTTGTGAATATGCGCAAACAAGTGTTGTATAACTTCTTCCGATTCGCCTTCCCAAAGGACTTTCTTGCGCTCCGCTTGTTCCGGTGCCAGGGTGCTTACCACTTCAGTAGGAATATCCATTTCAGTCATGCCGATAGCCGTGAGATCCCAAGCTGTGGTCGGCTTCTTCCCGGCGGCCAGGATATTTTTCATGCTGGGAATCCGGGGCAGATTAATATCCGTGGTTACCGAGATCACCGCAGGCAAAGGAATCTCCAGCACTTCAATCTCGGTCTCCAGGGTGCGCTCGGCGATCAATCGCTCTCCATCCACGGTCATCTTGCTGATCCCATTGATGGTCGCTGCCTTGAGCATTTGACCCAGCTGGGCTCCCACCTGTTGGGCGTATAAATCCGAAGACCCTTCACCGCAGATAATCAAGTCAACTTTACCTATTTTGCGGATGGCAGCTGCTAGGGTTTGGGCGGTCGTATAGCTGTCTGCATTCCCTAAACTCTCGTCAATGACCAAATAAAGCTCCTCAGGGCCTCTGGAAAGAATCCCCTTCTTGAGCTTAGAGTTGTCC
>VSSQ01000286.1_pt1 | contig 48992 bp, 47 predicted proteins | sample 4763081 | NCBI WGS metagenome assembly VSSQ01 (sample SAMN12137344, study PRJNA551015) | bioreactor metagenome | isolation source: SDC9 anaerobic chlorinated ethene degrading culture | place: USA: Knoxville, Tennesee | collected 2015-01-01
CAAACAAAATATGTGATGTATTAGATGACATAAATAACACTAGTTTACAAGCTAAAATTAGCAAAGAGTTAGAGGAATTATCTAGCAATTTTGTTATTTATAACAACGGTACGTACTAAATAAATAGAAGATTAGGAGTATTTACATGACAACATTGGATACAACTTATAAACAAATAGAAAAAGCTATAAGATTTATTGATGAAAATTTCAAAGAACATCCATCAATCGATGAAATAGCAAAAAATATAGGTATGAGTAAATACCATTTTATAAGAGTATTCAAAGAGTATGTAGGTGTTACTCCTCAGCAGTTTTTACACTGTGTTACTTTAAACTATGCAAAAGAGCATATAAAAGAGTCCAAATCCATTCTTGATAGTAGTTTGGATATTGGACTATCTAGCACTAGCCGACTTCATGAACTTTTTGTAAACTTAATAGGTGTTACTCCAAAAGAGTGGAGAGAAAAAGGAAAAGATGTTCAAATAACTTATGGTTTTGGACAAACTCCTTTTGGTGAAGCTTTGATAGGATTTACTGATAAAGGTATTTGTTATTTAGGATTTATTGATAATAATAAAAAAGAGATTTTCCAAAGATTTAATGAACTATGGGAAAATGCTAATTTAGTTTTTGATGAGAAATTAGCAAATGAGTATTTAGAAAATATTTTTATAAAAAACAAGAAATATCCTCTGTTAGTAAAAGGTACTAACTTACAAATAAATGTTTGGAAAGCACTTTTAAATCTACCAAATGGAATAGTTGCAACATATAGTGATATTGCCAATTATCTTGACAAACCAAAAGCTGTAAGAGCAGTTGCAAGCGCAATAGGACAAAATCATATAGGTTATTTGATTCCTTGTCATAGAGTTATTGCAAAAAGTGGAGCAATGAGTGGTTATAGATGGGGCATTGAAAGAAAAAAAATATTAATAGCATACGAATCAATAAGAGAAAATAACTAAATGAATGAAGTTTTTGCAATATATCAAAAACTTTATCAAACTTATGGAGCCCAAGGTTGGTGGCCTTTTATAAACTATGAAGGTAAGAATAGTGAAAAAAAAGGAAACAATGATGGTTATCATATCTTAGATTATAGTTTTCCAAGAGATGAAAATGAAGTTTTTGAAGTATGTTTAGGCTCAATTTTGACTCAAAATACAACTTTTACTTCTGTTGTAAAATCTTTAAATAATTTAAATGAAATAAATTGCCTAAACCATAAAAAAATCAAAAACTTACCAATAGAAAAACTAAAAGAACTTATAAGACCATCAGGATATAACAATCAAAAAGCAAACTATATTTTAAATTTTATAGAGTTTTTTGAAAAACTAAATGGCAAAATTCCAACAAGAGAAGAACTTTTAGCTATAAAAGGAATAGGATTTGAAACTGCTGATTCTATGCTACTTTATGCTTATAATCAACCAGAACTTAAAGTCGATGCTTATACTAAAAGATTATTAGTACACAATAAACTCTTAGATGAAAAAGCAAAATACAATGATATAAAATATTTTATGGAAGATGAACTAAAAAAAGTAATTTTTGATGAAAAACAGTTAGTCATAACTTATCAAGAATATCATGCTTTGATAGTAAATCACTCAAAATTTTACTACTCAAAACAACCTTATGGAAATGGTTGTTTTTTAAATGAAATTCTTTCTTAAAGCACTTCTTGAAGCTTTATCTACTAAATTAAGAATAGTATCTAACTCATCTTTTAGACTATTTTTTTTGTGTCCTTTTATCTTTATAAAATCAATATCCAACTTTTCTATCTTTTCAAAAAATAGTTTATATAACTCATAATTGTTTATAGTTTTTCCAGTTGAACTTTTATAGTCATTTGCTTCAAGTTTTTCTTTTCTATTTTGTAAACCTACTATATTTTGACAATCAGTATAAACTTCTATTTTAGTATCAGCTAATATCTCAATCTCATCTAAGGCCCAAAGTAAGGATTGAAGTTCTAACTTTGTAGAACTAGTATCATCAAATCTTTTTATTTTTATATTTTTTTTTAAATCATCAATTGATAAATCATCAAAAACTTCTAAAAAAGCTCCAAACCCTACTTTTGCTTGTGGATTTACACTTGAATCAACAAATAGTTTTATTTTTTTCATATATTAAACTTTTTTAACTAATTTATTGGCATTTAAATCTTTTATTTATAATATCTTCCTACACAATTTAAAATATCGATTCTTATCACAGCAGTTCCTTTTATCATCTTTTCTGGTAATTCTTTACCAACAAAATGAGGAGTGAATTTTGCTACTATTTGACTTAAAGCTTGATATTTTTCATCAAATTCACTAACTAAAGAAGCTTTACCTTCTACAATAACACTATTAAATTCAGTATTTACATCACAAGGATTTTCAACACCTTCATAAAGCAAACCTATCATTTCATCAACTTCAAAACAAACATTTGAATTGAACTTTATATTATCTATTTTTTTACCTTTTGGAAGACCGTGCATATATATTTTATTATCAAAATATACAAAATGCATAGGTAAAATATAAGGAAATCCATCTTCACTAATAGTTCCTAGTCTTCCAACCTCAGCTTTTAAAAGCAATTCATCTATTTGCTCTTTTGTCAATAAATGTGTTTTTGTTCGATGTCGCATTTGTATCTCCTTTTTTAGTAAAATCATCTTAAGTATAAAGGAAAACAGTATATTTCACAATCCAAAAATTGCTAATTTGTGGGCTTTTGTAAAGATTTTTCAAATCTTTTAAAACCTTCTTTTATCTCTTTTTTTGAAATAATTATTGGTGGTAAAAATCTGATGATATTTTTTCCTGATTTTAAAACTAAAACACCATTTTTAAGTGCAAGATTTACTATATTACTTAAATCATTTTCATTTTTTAAAACAAGACCTTGCATAAATCCCCAACCATTTTTTTGTAAAAAGATATTTGGATATTTATCTGTAAAATATTGTAAACAACTGTTAAAATATTTTATATTTTCGCTAAGTTTTCCACTATTTGAATATTTCTCTAAAATCTTTAGAACTTTATTACAAACTGTTGTTGAAAGATGATTTCCACCAAAAGTTGAACCATGATCACCAAAAGTAAAAATATCTTTCAAACTTGTCATCATAACACCTATTGGAATACCACTTGCTAAGCCTTTTGCTAAAGTTACAATATCAGGTTTTATTCCAAAATATTGAGAAACCAGAAAATTCCCACTTCTATAAACTCCTGTTTGAACTTCATCTATTATCAAAAGTAACTTCTTCTCTTTTAAAATTCTTTCAAGTCTTTGTACTTGAAAAATATCTTGCATAAAAATACCACCCTCACCTTGAATCAACTCTAACATAACACCAACAGTTGTATCATCAATCATCGAAATAGCTTCATTTATATCATTTGCATAAACAAATCCATCAGGATATGGAGCAAAATATTTATGTTTATCTTCTTGTGCTGTTGCTTTTAAAGTTGCTATTGTTCTTCCATGAAAAGAGTTTTTTATAGTAATAATCTTATATTTAGGTGTTTTAAATGTCACATTTCCATATTTTCTAGCAAGTTTTATAGCAGTTTCATTTGCTTCTGCTCCACTATTACAAAAAAAACATTGCATATCATAAGTGCTTAATTCAACTATTTTTTTTGCACACTCTTCTTGCGGTTTTATTCGATATATATTTGAAGTATGCAAAACTTTTTTTGTTTGCTTTTCTATTGTTTTTACTACTTTTTTATTTGCATAACCTAAACTATTTACTCCAACTCCTGAAGCAAAATCTATATAATCTTTTTTATTTTCATCAAATAATACAGATTTTTTACCTTTTATAAATGCAATATCTAATCGATTATATAAAGGTAATATATATTTATTCATAATTTTCCTTTTTTATGTATGATAAAAGCTAAATTGATTATCTTCTTCTCCTAGCTCATATCTTTTTGTTAAAGAGTTTTTAAATTGATACCCCAAATCTTCACAAGCTAATGCTTCTTTTGTAAGGTTTATATCAATTTTTGGCTCAACAATAATTTGATTTAATTTTTCAATAGTTAAATTAGGGTTTATCCTCTCCTCTAAAATAACTTCATCATTTTGTGAAATTTGTCCCTCTTTTAAAACTTTTGCGTAAAATCCAGTCAAACCTGTTTCAAAAATAAATTTCGTCATATTGTTTTTTAAAGTATTTGCACTAAGTTTCCAACAAGGTTGTCTTGGTTGTGTTATTTGTACTTTTGCTTGACCAATTTTTAAGATATCTCCAACACAAATATCTTTTTCACAAATCTTATCAAGTATTAAGTTTTCTCCAAAAAATGCTATATTTGCCATATCAAAACTATTATCAAAAGAAGAACTTATTTTTTCATAAGTTATACTTGAAAATAAAAATAACGCTTTATTAACTCCACCATGATGGACTAAATCTGCTTGAAAATCATCAGCAAATCCAGTTTTTGTTAAATAAGCTTTTGAAACTGGATATTTTTTGATACCTGAAATCAACTCTTGCCTTTTTTGGTTTTCAAGTTTTGTTACAGTTACATTTCCAACTTTTACATATAATACGTTTGATATTTTTGTAGCCATTTTCTATACTCCAATTTTATATATTAAAAGTATAGAAAAATGAAAGAGTTTTTACAATCTGTTAATTGCTAATTTTAAAGTTAAAGTGCAGATGCCATATTTAAATAATGGTGTGCCATATAAGAACTTCTTGCATATGGACTTGCTTTTACAAATTCAAAACCTAAATCATAAGCTAGTTTTTCATATCTTGCAAATTGTTCAGGTTTTACAAACTCTATAACTTTTTCATAATCTCCACTAGGAGCAAGATATTGTCCAATACTTAAAAACTTACAACCAACAGCCAATAAATCTTTAAATACTTGTACCATTTCCTCTTCTGTTTCACCGAGTCCTACCATTAAAGCACTTTTTGTTTTAACTTTATCACCACCAAGCTCTTTTAATCTTTTTAAAACTTCTAAAGACCTTTCATAAGTTCCATTTCTTCTAATTCTATATAGACTTGGAACGGTTTCAACATTATGTCCTATGATTGTAGCTCCTGAAGCTATAACTCTTTTAAGACTCTCTTCTTTTCCTTTAAAATCAGGAATTAATATCTCAACTTTTGTTTGAGGAGATTTTTCTAAAATATCTTGCGTTACTCTAAAAAACTGTTCTGCTCCACCATCGCTTAAGTCATCCCTTGCTGGACTTGTAATAACTACAAATTTAAGTCCAAGTTTTAAAACAGAAGTTGTAACTTTTTGTATTTCACTCAAATCAACTTCTGTTGGTTTTCCTGTTGTTACATTACAATATGTACACCTTCTTGTACAAATATTTCCTAAAATCAAAAATGTTGCATTTTTATTTGCAAAACACTCACTTATATTTGGACATTTTGCCTCTTGACAAATAGTATGAAGTCCACCTACATCTTTTAATAAATTTTCCATCTCTACTTGTGTATGTGGAGTTAGTTTTTTTCTTAACCATTCTGGTTTTTTAAATGTTATCTCTTTAGTCATTTTTATACCTTTTATAATTCATTATATATATTTAATTCATTTTCATTTAATTGTGATTCTAAAAGTTGTGCATTAAAAGTTTGTTCAAATGCCTCTTTTAGTTTATTTATTGCTTCATCAAAATCTAAATTTATAGAAAAATCTTCTAAACTAGCACCATATTTTTCATCATTTTTTATACTTTTTATCGGAATTGAACCATGTTGGAAAATCACATTTTTTGCTCTTTTTTGTGCATTTCCACCAATTTTTCTTCCGTTTACTATTATATCATAAGCTTCAAATCCTACCTGACAAAATGGATTTTTACTCAAAACTATACTTTCAATATCTTTTGCAAAAGAAGCTTTTAGTCCCAAATTACTATAAAATTCAAGTATAAATGAACAAATTAACTCATAAGTCTCTTTTACACTTCTATTATCTATAAAAGTAGAAGGAAGTATTAAAGAGTATGAAATATCATGTCCATGAAATAAAACTCCACCACCAGTAATTCTTTTTGAAAAATTGTTTTTATACTCTTTTAATAGATTTTCATAATCACTTGGATTCTGACCTGCACCAAAAGTAACACTTTTTTGCCACGAATAAAGCCGTAATATTGGTAAACTTCCATTTTCAAAAGCTTTAAATAACGCTTTATCTATATTAGTGTTATCATTTGAGCTAAGATTCTGTGATATAATCAATCTGAATTTATTGTTGAAAATCATTTTGGCCTTAACTTATATTTTGATTTATATATTTATATAATATTTTTATTTAAGAAATATTTAAAAAAATACCAAACATATAAGTTAATTATAATTTAAAATTAATTAAAATTGTTAAATTAATTTTAAGAATTAAGAATTATTTCAAAGGAGATTTATGTCATTGTTAAATTTAGAAGATATTAATCCATTAGAGACTCAAGAATGGATGGAAGCTTTAGAAGCAATTATTGAAGAAGAAGGAGTTGAAAGAGCTCACTTTTTATTAGAAAAATTAATTGATAAATCAAGAAGAAGTGGCGCACATTTACCATATAGTGCAACAACAGCTTATATTAATACTATTCCAACTAGCGAAGAGCCTAAAATGCCAGCCGATATGGATTTAGAAAGAAAAATAAGATCAATTATTAGATGGAATGCTCAAATTATGGTACAAAGAGCTTCAAACAAACACTTAGAACTTGGTGGTCACATTGCATCATTTCAATCATCTGCAACACTTTATGATGTTGCATTTAATCATTTTTTTAGAGCACCAAATGAAAAAGACGGTGGAGATTTAATATTCTTCCAAGGACATATTTCTCCAGGTATATATGCAAGAAGTTTTTTAGAAGGAAGATTTACTGAAGATCAAATGGATAACTTCAGACAAGAAGCTTTCAATGATGGATTATCTTCATATCCTCACCCAAAATTAATGCCTTCTTATTGGCAATTCCCAACTGTTTCAATGGGACTTGGACCATTACAAGCAATCTATCAAGCAAGATTTTTAAAATACCTTACAAATAGAGGAATAAAAGATTGTAGTGCGCAAAAAGTATATTGTTTTATGGGAGATGGTGAGTGTGATGAGCCTGAATCACTTGGAGCTATTGGAATGGCGGCACGTGAAGGTTTAGATAACTTAATCTTTGTTATAAATTGTAACTTACAAAGACTAGATGGTCCAGTAAGAGGAAATGGAAAAATCATTCAAGAACTTGAAGGTGAATTTAGAGGAGCTGGATGGGAAGTTCTAAAAGTTATCTGGGGTGGATTATGGGATAGTTTACTAGAAAAAGATACATCTGGAAAACTTCTTGAATTAATGGAGCAAACAGTTGATGGTGAATACCAAAACTTTAAACAAAAAGGTGGAGCATATACAAGAGAAAATTTCTTTAATAAATTCCCTGAAACTGCAAAATTAGTTGAAAACTTAAGTGACAATGATATTTGGAAATTAAATAGAGGTGGACATGACCCTGTTAAAGTTTATGCTGCATTTAAAAGAGCAACAGAAACTAAAGGAAGACCAACTGTAATCTTAGCAAAAACTGTAAAAGGTTATGGAATGGGAAGTGCTGCTGAGGGTATGAATATTGCTCACCAAGTAAAAAAAGTAGATGTAAATCACTTAAAAGCGTTTAGAGATAGATTTGATTTACCAATTAGTGATGAAGCAGTTGAATCATACTCATATTATAAACCAGATGAAAACTCACCAGAAGTTAAATATCTAAAAGAAAAAAGAGCAGCTCTTGGTGGATTTGTACCACAAAGATTAGAGAAATTTACTAATAAATTAGAAATTCCTGCTTTAAGTGATTTTGAAAGTATTCTTGCAGGTAGTGGTGATAGAGAAATTTCTACAACTATGGCATTTGTAAGAGTTTTAAATGTTTTATTAAAAGATAAAAATATTGGTAAAAACATCGTTCCAATAGTACCTGATGAAGCTAGAACTTTCGGTATGGAAGGTATGTTTAGACAATTTGGAATTTATTCAAGTGCTGGACAAAAATATATCCCACAAGATAAAGATCAAGTTGCATTCTATAAAGAAGATATCAAAGGTCAAGTTTTACAAGAAGGAATCAATGAATTGGGAGCTATGAGTTCATGGATGGCAGCAGCTACTTCATACTCAGTAAATGATTATCCTATGATTCCATTTTATATCTTCTACTCAATGTTTGGATTCCAAAGAACTGGTGACTTATGTTGGGCAGCAGGTGACCAAAAAGCAAGAGGATTCTTAGTTGGAGGAACAAGTGGTAGAACAACATTAAATGGTGAAGGTTTACAACACGAAGATGGACACTCACACATTTTAGCAAACACTGTACCAAATTGTATTACTTATGATCCAACTTATGGTTATGAAGTTGCAGTTATCGTAAAAGATGGTGTTGAAAGAATGTATGGTGAAAAACAAGAAGATGTCTTCTACTATATTACTACATTAAATCAAAACTATGTACAACCAGCAATGCCAGAAGGTGCAGAAGAAGGAATTATCAAAGGTATTTATAAAGTAAAAACTTTTGAAGCAAAAAATGATTTCAAAGTTAAACTTTTAGGTTCAGGTTCTATCTTCCAAGAAGCAATCAGAGCAGCAGAAATTTTATCAAGCGAATATGATATTAAAATAGATATTTATTCAGTTACTTCATACAACGAATTAACAAGAGAAGCACAAGATATTGAAAGAGAAAATCTTTTAAATTTAGATAAAGAAGCAAAAATTCCTTATATAGAAAAAGTTTTAGGAAGCAATAGTGATAATATTGTTATTAGTGCAACAGATTATATGAAATCATATTCTGAACAACTAAGACCTTATGTAAAAGGAAGTTTCAAAGCTTTAGGAACTGATGGATTTGGAAGAAGTGATAGTAGAGCAAACTTAAGAAAATTCTTTGAAGTTGATACAAACTTCATCGTTTACACAACTTTAGCAGAACTTGCAAGAAATGGTAAACTAGATAAAAAAGTTGCTCTTGAAGCTATGAAAAAATATGAAATTGATTCAAATAGAATCAATCCAAGAAACGCATAAGGAGTAAAAAATGGCAAAAGTTTATGATATTTTTATTCCTGATTTAGGTGCTGATAAAGATGTTGACTTAATCGATATTATGGTTAAAGTTGGAGATAAAGTAGAAGTTGAAGATGGACTTATAACTTTAGAAACTGAAAAAGCTTCTATGGATGTTCCTACAACTCATGCTGGAATTATCAAAGAAATTTTAGTAAAAGTTGGTGATAAAGCAAATAGCGGTGATTTAATCGCTAGAGTTGAAGCACAAGATGACTCAAGTGCTGATGAACCAAAAGTTGAAGTTGCAACACCTGCAAAAGTTGAAGAACCAAAAGAAGAAGTTGTTGCTGTTCAAACTCCAACACAATTTGTAAAAGAACAAACTATAAAATCTGTTGTTGAAGAAGTAAGAGTACCTGATTTAGGAGCAGAAAAAGATGTTGATTTAATCGATGTTATGATTCATGTTGGTGATGTTATCGTAAAAGATTATAGTATCATCACACTTGAAACAGAAAAAGCTTCTATGGATGTTCCTGCACCATTTGGTGGAGAAGTTATTGAGATTTTTGTAGAAAAAGGACAAAAAATCAATAGTGGAGATTTAATAGCAAAAGTTATAAAAAGTGTTGTTATTGAAGATAAAGTTCCAACTCCTACATTCGCTGCAAATACAACTCCTACAAAAGTAGAAAAAGTAGCAAGTTCTACTCCTACAATCCAAGAAGTAGCAGCTATTAGTATTGAAAAAGAAGATAGTAAAGTTCTATCTAAAAAAGCTACTAAAGTTTATGCTTCACCAAGTGTAAGAAAAATAGCAAGAGAATTTGGTGTTGATTTAGGATTTGTAAAAGGAAGTGGTGAAAAAGGAAGAATCTTAAAAGATGATATTAGAGCTTATGTAAAAGAGCAGTTAAATAAACCTGCTAGTACTTCAAATATTGGTTTTGGATTTAACTTACCAGAATCAAAAGAGATAGACTTCTCTGTATTTGGTAACGTTGAAAGAGTTGAACTAAGTCGTGTTCAAAAAGTTTCTGGACCATTTTTACATAAAAACTATTTATCTATGCCTCACGTTACACAATTTGATGAAGCTGATATTACAGAACTTGAAGAGTTTAGAAAAGCACAAAATAGTATTGCGGTAGATTTCAAACTATCTCCTTTAGTATTCATCATAAAAGCTGTTCAAAAAGCTTTACAAATTCATCCAAAATTCAACTCAAGTTTAAGTAGTGATGGACAAGAGTTAATTATGAAAAAATACTTTAATATTGGAGTTGCTGTTGATACACCAAATGGTTTATTAGTTCCAGTAATCAAAGATGTTGATAAAAAAGGTTTCAAAGATATTGCTATTGAATTAGCTGAACTTTCTAAAAAAGCAAGAGATGGAAAATTAACAAGTGCAGATATGAGTGGTGGATGCTTCACTATTTCTAGCCTTGGTGGAATTGGTGGAACATACTTCACTCCAATCATAAATGCTCCTGAAGTTGCAATCTTAGGTGTTTCAAAATCTTCTATTAAACCTGTATTTGATGGTAAAGAATTTAAACCAAAATTAATCTTACCTCTAAGTTTATCTTATGATCACAAAGTAATTGATGGTGCAGATGGTGCTAGATTTACTACTACTTTATCACAACTTTTAAGTGATATTAGATTACTAAGCTTATAAGGAGTTATTATGAACGAAATAAAAACTCAAGTTTTAGTAATCGGAGCAGGTCCTGGAGGTTATTCAGCTGCTTTTAGATGTGCGGATTTAGGAATAGAAACAACTATAGTTGAAAGATACTCAACTTTAGGTGGAGTTTGTTTAAATGTTGGTTGTATTCCATCAAAAGCTTTACTTCATGTTGCAAAAGTTGTTGAAGAAGCAAAACATATAGAAAAAGCTGGTATCTTTTATGAAGAGCCAAAAATTGATATAAAAAAAGTTGCTGAATACAAAAGTGGAGTTGTAAAAAAACTTACTGGTGGATTAGATGCAATGGCTAAAATGAGAAAAGTAAACCATGTACAAGGTTATGCAACATTTTTAGATGAACATAGTGTTGAAGTTGCTCTTACAAATAGTGATGAGAAAACAAAAATCACTTTTGATTATTGTATTATTGCAGCTGGTAGTCAAAGTTCTAAAATGTCATTTATTCCACATGAAGACCCAAGAATTTGGGATTCAACTGATGCACTTGAAGTAAAAGAAGTACCAAAAAAACTTCTTATTCTTGGTGGTGGAATCATAGGTTTAGAGATGGGTACAGTTTACTCAACTTTAGGAAGTCAAGTTGATGTTGCGATTCGAGGAGAGCAACTTATGACTGGAACTGATGCCGATATAATCAAACTTTATACAAAAGCAAATAGTAACAGATTTAACATCATGACAAAAACTCAAACTCAAAGTATTATTCCTAAAAATGAAGGAATTTATGTAGAGTTTAAAGGTGAAAATGCACCCAAAGAAGGTATTTTATACGATGCTGTTTTAGTTGCTCTTGGAAGAAGCGCAAATGGAAATAAACTTGGACTTGAAAATACAAATGTAGAAGTAAATGAACAAGGTTTAATCAAAGTTGATAATCAACTACGAACAAAAGTAAATCATATTTTTGCTATTGGAGATATCATCGGTCAACCAATGCTTGCACACAAAGCTGTACATGAAGGTCATGTAGCTGCTGAAGTTATTGCAGGTCATAAAGTATTCTTTGAACCAAAACAAATTCCATCTATTGCATATACATTCCCTGAAATTGCATGGGCTGGTATGACTGAAACTGAAGCTAAAAAAGCTGGTATCAACTATGAAGTTTCAACTTTCCCTTGGAGTGCAAGTGGTAGAGCATTAGCAAGTGATGTTTCTTCTACAGGTATGACAAAACTAATTTTTGATAAAGATACACATCAATTAATTGGTGGAGCACTTGTAGGGGAAAATGCTGGAGAACTTCTTGGAGAAATCTCTTTAGCCCTTGAAATGGATTGTGATGCAGAAGATATAGCTCTTACAATTCACGCTCACCCTACACTTCACGAGTCTATTGGTATGGCTGCTGAGATTTTCGATGGAACAATCACAGATTTACCAAACGCAAAAGCTGTAAAGAGAAAATAATTTCTCTTTACAAATTTTAAAATCTATCTTTTTTTATACAAAAATCTACCCTAATTTTATTTTATTTATTGCTAAAATAAGAAAAAACAAAGGATAAATCTCATGACTATTTGGCAAAACGTACCTTTTGAAGATGAAGCGGCAATAAAAGAATGGGCAAATAAAAATAATATAAAATATAGTGTTATAAAATGTTATGAAAATGAGCCTTTATATGCTGATGATTTACTTATAGTTTTGGGTGGTTCTATGAGTGCCTATGATGATATTGATTTTATAAAAAAAGAGATAGAGTTTTTGGAAAATCATATCAAAGAAGGTAAAAAAGTTTTTGGTATTTGTTTAGGTGCACAACTTATTGCAAAAGCTTTGAAAGCAGAAGTTTATTCTTCAAAAACTAGAGAAATTGGCTGGAGAGAAATCGAGGTTTTCCCTCATATTTTGACATCAAATCTAAAACCAAAACAGATGGTATTTCACTGGCATGGTGATACTTTTGACTTACCAAAAGATACAATAAGACTTGCTTCAAATGATGCTTTTATAAATCAAGCTTTTGCTACAAAAAATGGTTTTGTAGTAGGAACACAATTCCACTTTGAGACAAATGAAGACTCTTTAAAATCTATACTAAAAGAAGATTCTGAGTATCTTAACTTTGATTCACCATATATTCAAAATATTGAAGAGATAAAAGAAGGCAAAAAGTATATAAAAGAGACAAATAGAGCTTTATTTGATTTGCTTGATGTTTGGAAAAATCTATAAAATATAGATTTATTCCAATTTATTTATTATTTCATTTATTTTTAAATTTATTTTAGAAAAAGCAAACCACTTTTTGCCTAAATCTTTCAAACTTGCTCCTAGATGATACATCTCTTTTTTATCAAGTATCAAAAATCTATCATGACAATCTTTAAAAGTTTTTAGAGTGATATTTTTATATTGTTTTTGATACTTTTCAAAATCTAGCTTTAGTTGTTTGGAAATATTTTTTGTGTAGATTATGAAGTTTAGATTTGGATATTTTGAAAAAAGTGTAAAAACTGTATCATCAATATAATTATCTATCAAAATAACTTCTTTTTGTGCAAGTTTTAATAAATCATTTATAAAAGAGTAAGAATCAAATATTTGTCCATCATAAAATATTCCTTGACTAGTTTCTAGTTTATTCTCTTTTATTTTAGATTTTACTTCATTAATTTGATTTTTTAAACTATTTACATCATTTTCAAGATTTACAAATCTTTCATTTGTAATTTTTTCACCATTTATTACATAGCCATTTTGAATATATTTTTTCAAAATAGAAGTTGCCCATTGACGAAATTTTGTAGCTTTAACTGAATTAACTCTATATCCAATAGATATAATCATATCGAGGTTATAATGTTCAACATTACGTTCAACTTCCCTATTTCCTTCCTTTTGAACTATTAAGAAATTCTGAATAGTTCGGTTTTTTATAAGTTCTTCATCTTTATAAATAGCTTTAATATGCATATTTATATTAGGAACAGTTACCATAAAAAGTTCTGAAATTTGCTTTTGTGTTAGCCAAATAGTTTCACTATCCACTGAAACTTTGAGTTCCAACTCTCCATCATTATAAACTACTAAATTTGATAAATCATTCATAATAAAACCTCAAAATAGAATTTAAAAAATTCTAACACAAAAATAAATCTTAGATAAAAAGTATTGCATATTGATATATTTTTATAAATCATTTCTAATTTTTAGTAAAATTTTTAGCAAAAATAAAAGGCATAATATGAAAAATAAAATTGACATTATGTACTTTTTTAAGTACAATTTACAATGAAAAAGATTACATCTTTATTTTATGAAACAAGTTCAGGGAATAAACCTGTACGAGAGTGGCTTTTATCTTTAGATAAAGAAGATAAAAAAACTATTGGAAATGATATAAAAACTGTTGAATATGGTTTTCCTATTGGTATGCCAATATGTAGAAAACTTGTAGGAACAAAACTATATGAAGTAAGAAGCAATATATCAAATCAAAGAATTGCAAGAGTTATTTTTGTGATAATTGATGAATATATGATTTTACTAAATGGTTTTATAAAAAAAGAGCAAAAAACTCCAAAAAATGAGATAGATATCGCACTACAAAGAATGAAGGATATAAAATGGACTTAAGAAAAAATATGAAAAGTGATTTTGATGAGTTTTTAAAAGATGAAGCTATTTTTGAAGAAGTAAATAACAATGCCATAAAAAAAGTTATTGCTTATCAAATAGCACAAGAAATGAAACAGCAAAATATCACTCAAACCGAACTAGCAAAGATGATGAATACAAGCCGAACTGTGATACACAAACTTTTAAATCCAGAAAACAACTCTTTAACTTTACAAAGTTTACAATCAGTTGCAAATGCTTTGGGTAAAAGATTGAGTATTAGTTTGGTTTAAAATGTCATTACCAAAAATATTAATAGAGCATTGTATATTTTATCCATTGGAAAATTGTAAAAATATTGAGCTTATGATTTTAAAAGGTCATTTAGCTTTAGAATTATTAATGTCATTTATTGTTCCAGATAAAAATCAAAGTTTTTATAGAAAGGCTACATTTATCCAAAATATTAGTGAACTAGAATTTATTGGAGAATCACTATTGGAATTAAATGATATTCGTAATAAATTAGCTCATAAATATTCATTTGATGTTGAAAAATCTAATATACTCAAATGGTCAGAAAAAATAATAACTAATCTTGAATATAATAAATTTGCAAAGCATACAAAAAAAATTAAAATTGCTCATTCTTTTTCAGCATTAGGAGCTTATATTTATGAATATAGTTTAAAAAAAGGAAACAATTAAATATTTTAAAGCTTGTATATACATAAATTTATAATCTGTAGACATAATATATAAGATTAAAATAGTCAATTTTGCATTAACAATAATTTCATGCTTTACTAGTAAACCACTCAAAATTGTACTACTCAAAATAACCTTATGTAAACGTCATTTATTATAAATTTTCTAAACAAAAACTTATGATTTTTTGATTTCTATCTTCTAATTTATTTTTATCAAATCCATTTTTTTCTATATAACCAGCAAATTCTCTAGTATTAGAAATATTGGATTTTAAATAACCATATATTTTCTGTTTTGGTACTAAATTGGAAACATCTTTTCCTTTATTTAAACCCTCTTCTAACAACAATAAATTACCTATTTTATTTATTACTTGTTTGTAATCTTCGATATCATCAAAATTAAAATCTGTAACTTCAAAATTAGTTTCTTTTGCAAAAATATGTTCTATTTGTAAATTTTCATATTCTATAAATTTTATAGATTGATTAATATATTTTAATAAAATATATTTAACAGCATTACTACCATAAATAGGATTTTTTAAAGAGTATTCAAAATTACCATTATTCATAAATTTATCTCTAAAATTCACTAACCAATTTTTAATATAATCTATATCTAATTCTTGTGTTGACAGTTCATTACACAAAGTAGGTATATCCGCTCTTGGATTAGTTCCTTTTATTTTGAAAACTCTTATTTCTATAGAAATTAAAATGTCTATTAAACTATCTAGTTTATTTTGTGAATATAAAATAACAATTAAAGGATACATAGTTGCACTAAATTCTAAAAATTGTAATGATTCTATATATTTTATATTTGTTGTATTGTCTATATTATCTATTAGTTCTGAATAGTTTATAGAAAAATTTGTAAAGTCTTCAATATAACCTTTTAAAAACTTTTCTAATTCTTCTTTATTTTCTTTAAGTTCTTCACACTTACTTTTTAAACTTTCAAATATAGTTTTTGCACCATTCCTATAATTCCAACTATTTGTAAAAAATATCTTTGCTTTTATATAATGATGTAAGAATAGTGTTTCATTTTCATCAAATCTACTTAAGATTTTGAATTTTTCTCTTTTTGTAATTATATTATCATTTGAATCAAAAATTTTTTCAAAACTTTCATTTATAAAGTCATTTAAAGATTCATTTAAATACATAGTTGAATATAACATTGTAATAGATTTAATCTTATCTAAATAATTTAACTCTAATCCTCTATCATTTATTATTTCAAACATTCTTATAGCTTCAGATTGTTTATCTACAACAAGTACTAAAACTTCAACATTCTTTCTTATGAAGTCAATATAAGAAATAGCTTCATCTTCATTAAAATCATTTAATAAACTTTGAAAATTTTTTTTAGCATTTAAAAGATTCTTCTGGCTTCTTTTATCTATTTCAGATATTTTTATTGAATTAAAATCTAAAATTAATTTTTCCAAAAAAACCTTATCTCTTCCTAAAGGAAGTAATTTTATAGAATTATTTGTACTTATGAACTTAGATTTATAACTCATTTTTTTAGTAGTATCTACAATTTTTTCAATAAGTTCATTCAGTAATAAAAATAATGTTGTTGTTCTTTGTTGTCCATCAATAATTTCATAAACTTCATCTAAATTATCATTTTCTGTTTTTTTAAAAATTAATGTTCCAAAAAAATGATTAATATTATTTGATTTAGCTCCTTTGATATCAGTCCATAACTCAACTTGTTCCTTATTTGTCCAACTATATTTTCTTTGATATGATGGTATTACAAATAAGTTTCCATTAAGAATAGAACCTATATTTTCTCTTTGTGTTGCTGATATAGACATTTATTTTCCTAAAATTAAATTATGAATTTATTATACTTTAAATAATAACTAAAAAGTATTGCATATTGATATATTTTGATTTTAGAGTATTAGATAAAATCATAGGTTTTATAAAAAATGAGACTAATCATAATAAATAATATGTGAACACAAGGAAACGAAACACATAAAAATCTATAAAACCTATGAAGTTAAGTTTATAAAAATTTATAAACTTAAGTGAAGCAATTATAAATCAAAAGCATTAGTATAAAATTCGCTAAAAATTAATAAATTTCTACACCTAAATTTATAAAGAGAGAAAGCTCTCTTTATATTTTTTAGAACTTATATTTGAGAGTTAGACTTGCATTCATTGGATCACCATAATCTCCTGTATAAAAAACATCATCAAGAGAACTCAAATATTTCTTATCAAAAATATTATTAATATTTAATTGCCCAGATAAATTCTTACTAAAATCATATTTTGCCATTAAATTTACTGTTATATATGATTTTTGTTCTGCATATAATCTCGTATTAGGTAACTGCCAAGATTCAGTATCCATAAACATTTTACTTTGCCAATTAGTTCCACCACCTAAAGTTAATTTATCTAACTTATATGTAGTCCAAATTTTTGCAATATGCTTTGGATAAATAGTACGAATTCTATTGTCATTTTGATCTTTCGTTTGACTATAAGTATAACTTGCTTGGATATTCATATCTTCTATTAATTCTCCAGTAATTTCTATATCAATACCTTCTGTTTGCGTTCCATTTATAGCCTTTGATGCACCTGTTGTTGTACCAGGTATGAAATAACCACCATCAGCAACAGCTAATTTATCTTGATTAAGTCTATATAAGGCAATACTACTATTTAAAGAACCTCCAAAAAGTTCATTTTTATACCCTATCTCATAATTATTACCTTCTCTTGGATCAAGCATATTTCCATTTCTATCTCTATTATTTTGAGGTTGGAATATACTTGTATAACTTGCATAAATAGAATGTTCATCTGTTAAATCATAAACTATTCCAGCATAAGGAGTCGTAGCTTTTTCATCGAAATTAGTTTTACTATTATTACTTGAAAGAGAAGGCATCCATTCCCAACTATCATCATTTTGATACTTAGAAAATCTTGCACCAACAATCAAAGATAAATCATCAATAGGATTTAGTCTCGTTGCTAAATAAGTTCCTTTTTGTGTAATAATGCTATTCCAATCGTATAATTTTCCATTATTGATTGGTTTAGAGGTATCATTCCCCCAAGTATAATAATTAATAGATCTTCCTTCTACACCTGATATATCATCAAAAGGCATATGGGTATTATGATATTTAGAATAACTAAATCCTCCTATAAATTGATGTTCTCTACCAAAAAGTTTAAAAGGTCCATCTATACTAGTATCAAATCCTTTTTGTGTTTGTTCAGCCTCTCCTTCTCCTCCATAAAGCCTGATACCATCACCTGTATATTTATTAAAAAATCCCCAAGATGCTTCTGCACTAGTCCAGTCTTTATCACCTTTCATATAATTTATTGATGTCTTTAATTTCCATTCATTTTTTAAATCTTGTTCAATTGTCGCAAAAGTATTATATGCCTTTATATTTTCATTTGACCATTTTGCTGAATAGTTATGTGATCGTGAAAAATTTGTTCTAGAACCATCATCATAAAATAAAATGAAGCCTTGTCCTGCACCACCTTTAATATTATTATCTTGATAATCAACTCCTACTCTTAAAAGAGTAGTATCTGTAATATCAGCTTCCACTACACCATAAAAAACTTTTTTTTCTTTTTCTAAATAATCTTTAAAACTTTCATTTGTTTGATAACTACTTACCATTCTTCCACGTATTGAACCATCTTCATTTAAAGCAGAAGAAACATCTAACATTGTTCTATATAAATCCCAAGATCCAATAGTTCCTTCAACACTTGCTTGAAAATCTTTTGTAGGCTTTTTTCTAACCATATTAATAGTACCTGATGGTTCTCCTGCGCCAGTTGTTAGACCAGTAGCTCCTCTTAAAACTTCAATATGATCATAAATTGCTGTATCTACAAGTCCTTGAGATACATTTTGTGTTCCAGAATCTGAATATGTGGGTATACCATCGAATTGATAACTTGAAATAGGATATCCTCCACGAGATAAAATAGCATATCTATTTGTTCCTAAACTTTGAACACTAATTCCTGGTGTTTGTTCAAGAACTTCAGTAATACTTTTTAATCCTTGGTCTTCTATTCTTTGTTTTGTTATAACACTAAGAGATTGAGGAGTTTCTTTTAAAGACATATTTAGCTTTGTAGCAGTATTAATAGAGCCTAAAGTATATGAACCTGTATCTTCTGTAGTATTTAATGATTTTTCATTAACAGAAATCGGTTCTAAAACCGTACCTTGTCCTATTGCTTTCTCTCTTATTAAAATTGTTCCATCTTCTATAGTTGCTTTTAGGTTTGTATCTTTTAATATCTCATTTAGAGCATTTTCTACACCTTCTACATTATTTATATTTGGTGCTTTCTTTCCATCAAGTAATTTTCCATCTACCATATATGGCATATTGGATTTTTTACTTATCTCTTCTATTGCTTGTTTTAATGATAAGTTTGAAATTGAAAATTGTTCTGCATTTAAACTTGTATTTAAAAGTATTGCTAATACTGGAGCAACAAGTATTGATTTTCTTTTCATTTTTATTCTCCTTGTTTATTATAAGAACAATTATTAAAATTGTTTCTTTTTACAATAAGACGTTTGAGATTAAAAAATCAGACACTTTTTTACAATAAATTTTGAAATTTATCAAACTTCTTGTATAAAGCACCATTTTATAGTACTTTTAGAAAAGATAAATTTTATAAGATTTTTTAAAAAATTATTTGAGACTTTAGCTTTTTTACTTATAAATAGCTTAATTTAATAAATTTAAGTTTTGATTAAGTGATTATTTTTGAGAGTTTTTATACTTCTATTGTATAAAAGCAAAAAAACTCTTCTTCTTTTTCTAAAGATAATATTCCTTTTTTATCTTCTATTTTTTGATTTGAGTTTTGCTCATCTGCAACTCCAAACCAAGGTTCAATACAAACAAAAGGAGCATCATTTGGTTTTGACCAAATACCTAAATAAGGGAAATTATCAAATTTTACTTTTACCCTACTTTTATTTTCTATATTTTTTAAAGTAATTTGTTTGATATTAGAGTCATTAAAAACTAAAGCATCTTCTTTAAATAAATCTTTATCTAAATACAACTTACTATTTTCAAGGTTCAAATCTTGATTTTTATAAATCAAACCTTTCTCATCTAAAAAGTATCTTTTTGTAGTTTTTATATTTTCAAACTCCAAAAAATCACCAACTTGAGTATTAAAAGCAGGATGAGCACCTATTGAAAAGTACATCTTTTCATCACTTTTATTTTTTACTTTATATGAAACTATCAAACTATTTTTATCTAGTTTATAACAAATATTTAACTCAAAAAAGAAAGGATAAAACTCCAAACTTTTTTCATCACTTTTTAGTCTAAACTCTATAAAATCAGCTTGATTTTGTATAACTTCAAACTCTTTATCTCTGGCAATTCCATGTTGAGAAAGAGAATATTTTTTATTTTTATAAAAATAACTATCTTCTTTTAGTCTTCCAACTATTGGGAAAAGAACAGGAGAGTGTCTAGCCCAATATTTACTATTTGCTTGCCAAATATACTCGAAGTTTTCATCACATTTTTTTAGGCTATTTAGTTCTGCTCCAAAAGATTTTATTTGTGCTTTTATAAAACTATTTTTTATTTCATAGTTCAATCTATAATCCCTTTTATTTTTAAAGCTTCTAAAGTTAAAGCTTTTCTTTTTGCTAAATCTTCTTTTGTTTTTGTGTCGATATTTAAAGCAAAAAACCAAACATCATTTTTTGTTTCAACATAACCAACATACCAACCATATTTTCCTTCCCAACCTGTTTTTGCTCTAACTACATAATTTTCGCTTTTTTCATCAATCATCAACTCTTTTAAAAGATTTATATCTTCTTGTTTAAAAGCTAAATTGTTTGCTTGTAATTGTTTTAAAAATCTTATTTCTTCAAAAGCTGTAATTCTCAAACTCTCATCCAACCAAAAATCAGTTACATCTTTGCCTATTGTTTTATTCCCATAATTAAGCTCTTTTAGATACTTTTTATATTTTTCAACTCCAATTTTTGAAGCGAACTCTTTATAACACCAAACACAAGAACTTTTGAAAGCTGATTGTAAAGTTTGGTCTTTATTCCAAGCATCAAATTCTCTTACTTTTTTATCCCAAACTATTATAGAATCTTTGTTTACAACACCTTCATTTAAAGCTATCAAAGTATTTGGTATTTTAAATGTTGAAGCAGGAGAAAATGATGTATTTGCTCTCTTTTCATTATAAATATCTACTTTTTTTGTATTTAAAGACTCTAATACTAAAGTTCCTTCAACTTGGTATTTTTTAAATAAATTTTCAAGTTCCACATCATTTGCAAATAAATTTATTGAAAAAATTAAAATAAAAATTAGTTTTATTTTTTTATTCATTTTATATTTCCTTATTTTTTAATTGTGGTATTTTATAAAATTTTACCTTTCTAAATATTTTTAGAACTTATATTTGTTCTTCTATTTTTTGAAGCAAACCTTCTTGGTTTCGTGTTTGAAGATGAATTTTCATCTTTTGGTTTTACTTTTTTATTTTGATTTGAATTATTAACTTTATTTCCTCTATTACTTCTATTTCCAATAGGTTCTGCTTTAATATTTGGATTTACTTTAAATCCATTTATCTCTACTTTTTTGATTTTTTGTTTAATTAACTTTTCAATTCCAAATAAATACTCATGTTCATCTACACAAACTAAAGATATTGCAATACCATTATTTCCTGCTCGTCCAGTTCTTCCTATTCTATGAACATAATCTTCTGCAACATTTGGTAATTCAAAATTTACAACATGAGGAAGTTGTTCAATATCAATTCCACGCGCTGCAATATCAGTTGCAACTAAAACTCTTACTTTTCCATTTTTAAAATCATCTAATGCTTTTGTTCTTGCACCTTGCGATTTATTCCCATGAATTGCTGCTGATGTAATTTTATCTTTTACAAGTGCTTCACTTAGTTTATTTGCTCCATGTTTTGTTCTTGTGAAAACCAAAACTTGTTGCCAACTATTTTTATTTACTAAATGTAATAAAAGCTCTTTCTTTCTATCTTTATCAACATGATGAACAACCTGCTCAACTTTGAAAGAAGCACTATTTGCTTTTGAAACTTCTACTAAAACAGGCGATTTTAGTAAGCCATCAGCCAACTTTTTTATTTCATTTGAAAAAGTTGCTGAAAAAAGTAGATTTTGTCTTTGTTTTGGCAAAATTGCTAAAATCTTTTTAATATCATTTATAAATCCCATATCAAGCATTCTATCTGCTTCATCTAATACTAAAAACTCTATTTTTGATAAATCAAGACTATCTTGAGAGATTAAATCAAGCAATCTTCCAGGAGTTGCAATGATAATATCAACACCTTTTTTTAAAAGAGCTTTTTGTGGATTTATTCCAACTCCTCCAAAAATAACTGCTGATTTAAAAGGAAGATATTTTCCATAAGTTTCAACACTTTGTGCAACTTGAGCTGCAAGTTCTCTTGTGGGAGTAAGAATCAAAGCTCTAACTTGAGTTTTTTTATCTTTAAAATTACTATCTTTTAATCTTTGTAAAAGTGGAAGTGTAAATCCAGCTGTTTTTCCAGTTCCTGTTTGGGCTGCTGCTAAAACATCTTTTTTTGATAAAATTACTGGAATTGATTTTGATTGGATTGGAGTTGGTGTTGTATAACCTTCTTCTTTAATTGCACGAAGAATTTCTTTACATAAACCTAAGTTTGAAAATGACATAAGTACCTTGTTTTTTATAAACCTACAGAAGTTGTGAACTAAAGTTCCGATCTAGGTTGAATAATTTGAGTTTAGTTGAGTTGTAATTTGACTACAAAAACGAAGTCAGGCATAGACCGATGTATGCTGAAATTATGTGATTATAACATAAATATTAGATATCTAATATTTTATTCATATCTTAAAGTATATTTTAAACTTTTATTAAAACAAAAAAGCTAAAAAATATTGAAATCTTTTTTTTCAGCTATAATGAAAATCTTTTATAGAAAAATTAACAATAAGAAAGAACAAAAAATCAATGAATCTATTATCAAAAAATAGCCCCGTAGAAGAATCAATTTTAAAAATGAAAGCTGTATTAAATGATGTTGGTTGTGAAGCCTCGTTTTCACAAGAAAAAAATCCTTTAAAAAACTGCTTTTCAGTAAACTTAGCTTCAAATGAAGCACCAAATCATATCTATTCAAATGGAAAAGGTGTTATTTCACAAGCTTCAATAGCAAGTGCTTATGGTGAATATATCGAAAGATTACAAACGAACAACTTTTTTATAGATTTTCATCTTCCAAATAGAAAATATTATCCAGATGAAATTGCTTTTGAATTTGGAGGAGATTATTTAAATAAAGAATTAAAAAAGATTTATAACCCAAATAAAGATTTGGAAGATAAAGATTTAGTTGATTTTAACAGTGATTATATGGATAAAATAGTTGCTCTTCCTTTTATAAATCAAACAAATAGTAAAAAAACATATATTCCAATAAATATTTTGAGTAATCTTTTTGCTAGTAATGGTTTAGCAACAGGAAATACAGCAAATGAAGCAAAAGTTCAAGCTTTAAGTGAAATAGTAGAAAGATATGTAAAATTTAAAATTATTAAAAATGGTTTTTCTCTTCCAACTTTTCCTACTGAAGTTATTAAATCTTTTCCAAAAGTTTATGAAGATGTTCAAAGTTTAAAAAAGTTGGGTTATATAGTTGAAGTTTTAGATGCTTCTTTAGATGGAAATTTTCCAGTAACTGCAATATCTTTAATAAATCCAAAAAATTCAACTCTTTTTGTCTCTTTTGGTAGTCATCCTATTTTAGAAGTTAGCTTAGAGCGAACTATGACAGAACTTATGCAAGGAAGAGATTTAACAAATCTTGATGGATTTGAAATACCAACTTTTGATATGGAATTGGTTAGCAATAATTTTAATTTAGAAGCGCATTTTATTGATTCTAATGGAAAATTAGGATTCCAATTTTTAAATAAAATTAAAGATTTTGAATATTCACCATGGAAATATGAAGGAAATAGTAGCGAAGAGGAGTATGAGTTTTTATTTGATATTTTAAAATCTCAAAACAAAGATATTTATCTAAGAGAATATACATATTTAGATTTTTATTCTTGTCAAATGATAGTTCCAGATTTTTCAGAAGTTTATCAAATAGATGACATGATTTATAATAACAAAAATCAAGGTAAACTAATAAGAGATATGGTTTTAAATTTTGAAAACTATGATTTAAATGATATTTTAGATTCAATTGATAGTCTTGATGATTCTTTAAATATGCAACTATTTTTAGGTGTGATTTTCAAAGAAAACTTCATAATGCAAGATTTTAGAATTCAACTTTTACTACTTTTAAAAGAATTTGATGAAGCCCTTGAAATATTAGAGTTTTCTGATAATAAATTTGGTCATTTAATAGCTCAACTAATTAGAATGGAAAATGAAGAATTAGTTTGGGAAGATTATGAAGAAGCACTTTATAATATTTATGGAGAAGAAAAAATTCAAAAAGCATTAAATATTATTGATGGAAAAGAGTTCTTTATCAATAGAACTTTACACCAAGATTACCATAACATGCTAAATATGTATGACAAATTGGAAACTAAGAAAATTGCATTTTATAAAAACTAATTTGCTATAATCAACAAAATAAAAAAGGAAAAATATGCAATATATAGAAACATCAACTAAAAGTGTTCAAGAAGTTGTAGATACGATAAAACAAATAGCTCCAAAGTATAAATTTGGAGTTTTAAATGTATCAAATATGAAAGAAACTTTAAATTCAAAAGGTTTTGATTTTAAAGAAGAGTGTCAAATAATCGATATTTGTAATCCATCTATTGCAAATGATTTTTTATCTGCTGATATTGCGATTGCTTGTGTTTTACCTTGTAAAATTACTGTTTATACACAAGATAATGAAACAATGATTATATTAAACTCTTTAGTTCAATTAGTAGATGATGTAAATCCAGATTTAGTTGAAGTTGCGCAAAATGCTCAAGAAGAACTTTTAAAAATTATAGATGAAGCTAAATAACTATGATAAACCAAATTGATGTAAATAGCGTAAATAGTGTTTCGCAACTTATTCAACTTTCTGTTGCTCCTGTTTTTTTACTTGCTGGACTTGCAGGACTTCTAAATGTTTTTACATCAAGACTTTCAAGAATTATTGATAAAATCGATAGATTAGATAAGTTTGAAAAAGAGAATGAATCTTTAAGTGATGATCTGATATTAAGTGAAAAAATAAAACAAAGAAGAAAATTTCTAACTATGAGAATGAGAAATACAAACTTAGCTATTTTGTTTGGTACAACTACAGGATTGCTTATTGCATTGGTGATTTTAACTATGTTTTTAAGTGCAATTTTTGAGTTTAAAGACTCTTTATTTATAGCAATTTTATTTATCTTAGCAATGATTTGTCTGATTATTTCTTTATTTTTATTTTTAAGAGAGATTTTTTATACAACTATTTTTATAAAAACAAGACAAACTTTTATTCCATAAAATATGTAAATACAAATTAGAGTTATTAAACTCTAATTGTATCTTTTCCATCAAACTCTTTTGCATCTGCTTGTTCAATGATTTTTTTAGATATACTCAAAGTCTCTTGAGCTACTTGATTTGCTTCTGAAGCACTATGTGCATTTAATTGCGTTATTTGATCCAGATTATTAACTGCATCATTTATTTGAACCATTCCTGTTGATTGTTCTTTACTTGCAACTGTAACATTACTTATTAAGTCCAATGTCATTGAAATATTTTTATTTAATTCGCTATATCCTTCTATCATATCAGAAGCTATATCTTTACCCTCTTCTGTTTTTTTATGAGCATTTTCAACCAATGTTTTTATCTGTCTTGCAGCTTCTGCACTTCTACTTGCTAAAGTTCGCACTTCTCCTGCAACAACTGCAAATCCTTTTCCAGCTTCACCAGCAGTTGCCGCTTCAACAGCTGCATTTAAACTTAAAATATTTGTTTGGAATGCTATTTGGTCAATTACTGTAATTGCTTCACTAATTGCTGTTGTTTGAGTATTTATTTCATCCATTGATATAACTGTTTTATTTGCCAAATCTTGACCTAAAGTAATAGATTCTTTTACTTTATTTCCATAATCTGCCATTTTGATTGTAGTTTGATTATTATTTGTAATATTTGAAGTAATCTCTTCAAGTGAAGCTGCTGTTTCTTCCAATGAAGCTGCTTGTGAATTTGCCGCAGTTGCAATTTTACTCATATTTTCACTTAAAATAGTTGCATTTTTACTTAAAACTAATCCTGATTTTTTGTTTTCAATCAAAGTTTGAGTGATAACTTCTCCTAAAATATTTACATCTTTTTCTAACTCTTTGATAATTCCTTCAAGATCATTTTCTGCTAATTTTGGTCTAAAATCCAGTTTTGAATAAGAAGTTAAAACCTTTAGAATATTTGAAATATTTGTATTTAAAGTCTCTAACATTTGATTAATTATATTTTTTAACTCATTTAAAGATGGATTATTTGAACCTTTTTCAATTTTTGCATTTACATGCCCTTTATTGATTAAGTTTGCAACTCTTATTGTATCAGCTATCAAATCTCTATCTTTTTGAATATTTGCTTTAGTTTCTTGAATATTTTTGTTTATTATTTTAGACATCATTCCTAATTCATCATTTGATTTTACTTCGATTAGTTCAATATCATCTTTTTCAAAATTAATAAATGCAAAGAAATTTTCAACTCCTTTTTTTACAGAATCAACATCTATTAAAATAGTAAAAGCAATAGTTCTAGCTAAAATCATAGTTAATGCAATTCCAAAAGTACTCAATAAACTGAAAATTATCATATTTCTTTGTGCTTCACCTAACTCTTTTCTAATAGTTGAAACTAAATTTTCTGATAAATAATCCTCTACTTTTTTTAGTAAGTTTATTTTGTCAGTTATTGTTTTAAACCAATAATTTGCATCTACATTAAAATCTGATTCTTTACCACTATACAATGCAATCTTTCTCATCTTTTCAACTTCTTCTACAGAGTTATCTTGCATTGTTTTATTATAAAAATCAACTGCTTCTTTTGGGCTAACTTTCATAAATGAATCTAAATAAGCAGTTTGCTCTGCAACTAATGTATAAAATTTTGTTTTTAATTCTAAGTCAAAAACATTTTTTGCAAAAGTGTTTGTTCCAACTGCTCTTTCAAGACCAGCTCGCTCTTTTGAAAGTAAAAAGTTCATATATGAAACCAACTCTTGCGATACATTTGAATTTGTAGATAGTTTTACAATTGTTCCAATAACATTTAACAATAATTTATTTGTCTCAGTATAATATCCTATTGCAACTGGACCATTTATTGATAAAGCATTTACGCTACTTCTAATATTTGATAACTCCTCTAATTTTTTAATTCCGCTATCCAAATTTTCTATAAAATCTTGGCTATAAGAGTTTTTATCAAATGTTGATAGAAATGTTTTAAATTCAGATAATTTTTCATCTGTTTTTAATCTTTGATTTGGAAGTTCTGTTTTAAACTTTTCCCCTTTACTTCCTAAAAAACCTGCTGTCATTCCTCTTTCTTTTTGTGTTTCATGAACTAATGCTCCAATTTTTGTAGAAAGTTCAACTACATTATCTAAAGCTTTTAAATTTCTTGAAGCACTAAAAGAATCAACAGCTAATTTTGCATCTAATAATATTACAACAATTAAAGGAATTAACATTATTAGAATTAATTTTTGTTTTATTGATAGTTTTGAAAGCATCACAAACTCCTTCTTTTTTTAAATATTATAACCTAAAAAAAAGATTATTTTTTAATTTTAAGTAAAAATTATAAGCAAAACCCATTCTATTTGCCTTAAAAAGTTTCTCCTATATGTTTTTTTTGTATACTTTCAAAAATTTTATAAAGAACAAAAAATGAAAATAGAAAATGACTTTTTAGATTTAATTACATATAAAAACAATTTAAATGAAGCACAATTTAAAATATTTAAAATCAATTCAGATGAAAAAAATTGGAAAAAAATCGCTTTAGAACAAGATATCTCAAAAAATGATATCAATTTACTTATGCTTTTAAGAGGTGATTTTTCTACTACTATTCAAGAACAAATTATAAAAAACTATCATACAGTTTTAGAACACAACAACATAAAAGCCAAAGTTTATACTCCAAAAGTTGAAGAAAAAACTGAAAATATAGATGAACAAGAAGAACATATAAAAATATATTGCGATGGAGCTTGTAGTGGAAATCCTGGAAATGCTGGAAGTGGAATTGTAATTTATTCAAATAGCAAAAATCCTGTTTTACTTTATGGTGCTTATGTTGAAAATGGAACAAACAACATAGCTGAATTAAATGCTTTATTTCAGGCTTTAACTATTGCTTCTCAAACTCATTCAGAAAATGTAATCTCTATTTTTACAGATTCAAAATATGCAATAGATTGTATTACAACATGGGCATATTCTTGGAAAAAAAATGGCTGGAGTAAAAAAGGTGGTGAGATAAAAAACCTTGAACTTATCCAAGAAGCACACTATTTATATGAGAAAATTAAAAGTAAAATAGAGATAACTCATGTAAAAGGTCATAGCGGAATAGAAGGAAATGAGCTAGCAGATAGAATGGCCGTAAATGCTATAAAAGAGAAAAATGAAGATTTTGCTTTTTACTCTTACAATAAAATAGAAGAAGTTTTAGCCCTTAAATCTTATTAAGTGGCTTTTGGATAATATATAAGCAATTATTAAAATAATCAAGGAACAGTAATGATTGAAAAAAAAGGTTCAATTCTATCAGTTAGAGAAGATATAAAAGTTTTTGATTGTACTATTAGAGATGGTGGATTAGTAAATAACTATCACTTTAGTGACGAATTTGTAAAAGCACATTATGAAACTTGTCTTGCAGCTGGTGTTGATTATATGGAAATTGGGAAAAATGTATCTCCAACTATTATGAGTGAAGCTGAATATGGTCCTTGGAATTTCTGTAAAGAAGAAGATATAAGAAGAATCGTTGGTGAAAATAAAACAAATATGAAAATTGCTGTTATGAGTGATATTGGAAGAAGTTTAAAAGAAGAACTTAGACCAAAAAGTGAAAGTGTAGTTGATATGATAAGAATAGCAACTTATATTCACCAAATCCCTGCAGCTATTGAACTAATCGAAGATGCTCATGCAAAAGGTTATGAAACAACAGTAAATATCATGGCTATTTCAAAATCTTTTGATGATGAACTTGATGAAGTTTTGGAGCAACTATCTAAAACAAATGTTGATGTTATTTATATAGCTGATAGTTTTGGTTCTTTTTATCCTGAACAAATCAAAAAATTAACTGAAAAATACCTAAGTTTTGCACAAAAAACTGGTAAAAAAGTAGGTATTCATGCACATAATAATCTTCAATTAGCTTATGCAAATACTTTAGAGTCTATGATTTATGGTACAAGTTTTCTTGATGTTACAATCTCAGGATTAGGAAGAGGTGCAGGAAACTGTCCACTTGAACTTTTAATTGGGTTTTTAAAAAATCCAAAATATAAACTAACTCCTGTTTTAAAATTTATTGAAGAGTATATTGTACCACTTGAAAAAGAACTTGATTGGGGATATAGTATTCCTTATATGATAACTGGTCAACTAAATGAACATCCAAGAGCTGCTATGAAAGCAAGAGATGAAAAAGATACTAAATATAGAGAATTTTATAAAAGTTTAACTATCGAATAAAAAAGGTTTTAAATCCTTTTTTATTTATTACAAATTTGCATTTGTAATTTTACTTAATGGCTCATTTACTTTAAAAATCTTTGCATTGATATTTTTATAACCGAATGATTCCAGTCTTTTTGTGTGCTTTTCTAAATATCTTTTTGCATCTGTTTCATTTGAAAAAAGATAGATTCCACCTGCTTCTTTTTTTTCTTCATTTTCAGTCCAAATTTTCCAAATCAAACCAGTTTCATTTGATATATCTTTTGCTAAATCAACAAAAGCTTTTGAAAATTCTTCACCAAAAATACCATCATGTGGAAAATCAACTTGTAAAATATAACTCATTTTATACTCCAATATAGTTTTTAGAAATATACTCTAAAACTACTTGTATCCTCTTTTTGTTTCATCTTGATAAATCATAACTCCAACCAAAATAAATACTATATTTTTTACAATATATTGCCCAAGCAAGGTAAAAGCATAAGGTGCGTGTGTAAAAGATAATTCAGGAAGTATAAATAGTGGAGCAAAAGTACATAACATATGACCTAAAAAGATTATAGTTACAAGTTTTGTGTAATAACCACTCAAAAATCCTATTCCTATTGCTACTTCTAAAATAGCTAAAAGTTTGATAGATAAACTTCCATCAATCAGATGAAAAAACATAATATCGATAGTTTTTATAGCCAAATCTTCTGCTGGACTTAATGTTGGAAAAAATTTCAGCATTCCATACCATACAAAAATTATTCCTAAAGATAATCGCATTAGTTTAATTGTGTTTTGCATATTGTTTCCTTTATAAAAAAAGGAATTTTAAAACAATAATTCTTTAAATAAAATTAATAATGATTATCAAGTAAAGATAATATTTTTCTTTTGACTATTTTAACCATTAGATATTTTATTTATTCTTAGATTTCAAAAGCACTTTTTACTATATCAACCCCGTATTTAAGCCTTAGTTTTTGCATCTGATTTGTCAAAGCTTGTTTTTTTATCTCTTCTTCATAGTCAAAAAGATTGGCTGTAAAGTCATTTGATTTTGCAAAATTAAAAACTGTAATATATAGTTGGATTACTCCATGAGTTTTATGGCTATCAACGACTTCAAAAAGTTTTATAATCTCAGCTTTAAAATCAACTTCATTAAAAAGTCTATTTACATTTATATAATCTCTTACTTTTATTCCATATTCATATCTTATAAGTATCGAATAAGAAAGAGGATTTACTTTTTCTTTTTTTATAATAAAAGATAAATATCTACTTAAAATCATAACTCTTCTTCTAACTTCGTTTCTATCAAAAACTACATCAAAACTTCGCCCTATTCCTAAAGATTTTCTCTCTCTTTGAATTGTTAGTTTATTATCTCTTATACCACAAACACGATTATATAAATCTATACCACTTTTTTGCCAAGAGTAAAAAAGCTTTTGATTTTTTCTTATATCACCTAAAGTATTTATATTATAACCTTTGAGTTTTTCACAAAGAGCTTTTCCAATTCCTGAAAAGTTTTCTATTGGAATATCTTTTGTAAACTCTGGCATATCTTGACTACTTACATATTTTATTCCGTTTGGTTTTGCATACTCTGTCATAAGTTTTGATAGATATTTTGTAGAAGCAATACCGATTGAAATAGGTAAATCCAACTCATCTAATATTTTTTTCTTCAAAAAACGTGCAAACTCCAAAATCTCATCTTCTTTTATATATCCACTAACATCACAAAAAAACTCATCTATTGAATATTGTTCTATCAAAGGTACTTCTTTTTCTAATAAATCTTTTAATTTATTAGATAATTCATCGTACAAAGAGTAATTTGGCGGTATCATTTTGAGTTTTGGGCAAAGTCTTAAAGCCTCATTTACGCTCATTGCAGTTTTTACACCAAACTTTCTAGCTTCATAAGAACAAGTTGTGATGATACCTCTTATTCGACCATTTTCATCTATAAAATACTCTTTGAAACTTTTGTGTGTGTCATTTGATAATATCTTACTTGAAAAAGCTGCTCTATTTGTAGCAATAGTTCTTTGTATTTTTTTACTTGAAAATATATCGTTGCTACTTCTTCCTCCAACAGCAACGGGAATATCAAGCAAACTTTTATTCAAAGTCCTCTCAGCAGAAACAAAAAAACAATCAATATCTAAATGTATAAACATAAAAATATTATATAGTTTTTAAAAAAGTGAGTGAAAATTTATTTCAATTTGTAATATTTTTAGATATTTAAAACTTAGTTTAAAATATCTACTTTTTTATCAAGGAATCTTCCGTTAAACTCTATTATTTTAACTTCTTGATTTTCTAAAATTTCAGGATTATTTCCACTACTTACTAAAATAGCACTACTTGAAGCTAAAACAGTTATCATTCCTGAACCATATTTATTCTCTTTTGCTACTAAAAACTGACCATCTTCAATAGAGCCTAAAACTGCTTCAACTCTTCCTTGTTTTGTTTTAAATTTTACTTTATTTGAAGCTTTTATATAGTTATGATAAATAGCAGTTTCACCTTGAAGTTTTTTTAGCATTGGATATACAAATAAATATGTATTTAGTGAAGCAGCTATTGGATTACCAGGAAGGCAAATAACCAAAGTTTCATTCATAACTCCTGTCATCATAGCTCGACCTGGTTTTATATTTACTCCATGATACGCTACTTCTAAACCATTGCTTAAAAAAGCTTGAGCCATAAAATCAGCATCTCCCATAGAAATACCACCAGTTGTTATAACAACATCATAACTTTTTAGATTTTTTATAAAATTAGTCGATTTTTCTAAATTATCAGGAATAACTCCACAATAAGTTGCTTCAAAACCTTTTTCTTTTAATAAAGATACTATCAAAGAAGAGTTGCAATTATAAATTTCATCACTACTTGCTTCTTGCCAAGGCTCTTTTAGTTCATTTCCCGTTGAAAGAACAGCTATTGAAATTTTTTTATAAACTTCAACTACAACTATTCCTTGTGAAGCTAAGATTGCTATTTTTGAAGCAGTTAAGATTTCACCTTTTTTTAAGATGATTTCGCCAACTTTTTGCTCTTCACCTTCAAGTCTTAAGTTTGCACCTTTTTTCAAATTTTCTGGTATTTTTACACTATTTTGTGTAACATCAAAACAATTTTCAATAGGAACAATAGTATCAACATCATTTGGAACTTTTGCTCCTGTCATTATCTTATAACACTCATTTTGACTTAAAGAGGCTTCTACTTTATCTCCTGCAAAAATAGTTTGATTTATTTTTAAAGTTTTTCCAGCATCGCTAGATTTTATAGCAAAACCATCCATTGCAGAGTTATTAAAAGCTGGAAGATTTTTTTTACAAATAACATCTTGACTTAAAACTCTTCCTAAAGCTTCATTTATAAAAATATTTTCTGTTGTTATTTTAGGAGTTACTATTTCTAAACTTTTTTCAAATGCCACTTCAAAATCTAAATAGTTCAATTTTTTCATAATAAATCCTTAGTCTAAAACTCTTATTTGTTTATATTTTTGCTCTATTTTATCAACTATTTTCAAAATAGTTTCTTCATCAAAATATTGTAAAAAATTTAAAGAGATTGCATTTCTACTTGTAGTTTCATCATATCCCATAGCTTGGATAATTCTTGAAGGTTTTGAAAGTCCTAAACTACAACCTTCACCATTTGATAAAAAGATATTATCAAAAGCTAAAGTTCGTATAATCTCTCTTGCTTTTATATTTTTTAGTGCAAAGTGAAGTGTATATGGAAGTGTTTTTTTATTATCAACAAAAAAGTAGATATTATCTTTTAGTTTTTCTTTTAATTTCTCTAAAAACTTCTCTTTTACTTCATAATTAAATTTTTGATTTTCTAGAGCTTCAAAACAACATTTAACCGCAAGAGTATCAATAAAAGCCATATTTAAAAGTTCAAAAATATTTTCATCATTAAAAAGGATTACTCCACTCAAACTATAACCACAAAGCTTATAATTATCAAAATATACAATATCACTTAAACTATCAATTTTTGCACTTCCATTTGAAATGATTTTTGCATTTGTGAAATTTTTTACATCATTTAAAGATGTTTCAAAAAAAGTATCCATAACATAAGAAGATAAAAATAAAAAATCTATATCTTTATCTTTTAACTCTTCACAATTTACACTTCCATCTTTATTTAAGTCTATCCAAGTTAATTCAAATCCTAAACTTTCATATAGTTTTGCTCCTTGAATTAAAGCTTCACATTCACCAAAACTTACTGCAATTTTTCCTTTTAGTTCTAAAAAAAGTCCTAAAAAACCCTCTTTTGAAAATGAAAAAGTTTTTATTTTTGAAAAACCAAATTTTTCTTTATATTTTTTGCATAAATCATCAAAATCAAAATTACTAACCAAACTATCTAAAGAGTAGTTTTGGTCTTCTAAAAAATCAAGTTTTATTGGGTTATATTGCAAATTATTTAATTTAATCAATTTTTACTCTTCCACTATGTGTATATACATTCATCCTATGTTCTCTTGCAAAACCTATAAGAGTAACTCCATGTTCATTTGCAGCTTTTATACCTTCGAAAGTAACAGCAGCTTTTGATACAACTATTGGAATTTTATGCATTACACATTTTACAACCATCTCATTTGACAATCTTCCAGTTACATACAAAATAGATTCTTTTAAATTTTTTCTTTGTAAAGTTACAAGACCAATAACTTTATCAATAGCATTGTGTCGTCCTATATCTTCTGCTTCAAAAAAAGTTCCATCTTTTAAAACAATTCGTGCTTTATGCACACAACCTGTATCATCAAAAAGCTTTGAAGATTTGTTAAACTCACTCATGTAACTCAAAATCTCACTTGATTTTAAGCTATATTGTGTTGATATAAATGCACAATCAAAAGTTTTTTCAGCATTTCCTGTAACACCAACACAACAACCAGAAGTTAAAGTTTTTTGTTTAAATAGATTTTCATAAGCTATGTTTGAAATGTCTGCTTCTACAAAAACACTCAAACCATCTTCACTTATTTTTAGTGATTTTATATCATCTAAAGTAGAAATAACTGCTTCACTAAGTAAAAATCCTACAATATGAGCATCTTGATACTCTTTTATTGACATTACTGATATTAGTTTTTCACCATTTAAATAAAAATCTATCTTCTCATCTTTTATAACATAATCTTCAAAACTCTCAAAATTATCTTTATAGAACTTATCTACAATTATTTTTTTTGTATTAATCTTATGAGTTGTTGAAAAAGAGCAGAGGTTTTCACCTCTTGAAAAAGTTGTCATTTAACTTTTCCTTCTCTTTTTTCAATATCGCTTAAGACATCAGGAGCTAATTGTTCTAAATACTCTCTTGGATATTTTCCTGTGATTAATCCTTTTAAATTACCTTTTACAGCAATTAAAGCTGAATACACAAAATCCATCAAGAAAAACATTATTAAAACACTTGACCCAAAATGAACATAAAGCAATGCTCTTTTAAATTGAATATAATGAGCATGAGTAAAAGCATCTGGATGCAAATACCAAATAGTTGCTCCACTTGTCAACAATCCTGCTCCCATTGCAACAAACACGATAAAGATTATTCTTTTCATTGGTTTATATTTACCTGGAAGAACAAGTTTATTAATCAAGCTATTTTTTGACAATAGTTTTATATCTTTAAAAGCAATAATAGTCATTAGTAACCAAATTGGAAACCAAATTAATCCTGTAACTTCATGAGTTCCTCTTAAGATAAATGGAATATACCCTCCACCACTTCTTAAACTCCAAGTTATATTAAATCCAGTGATTATTAGTACAATAATTATAAATACATTCAACCAAATTATTGATCTATGAAACAAAGTAAATACTTCAACTTCATCATTTGGTCTTGTAATTACTGCACTTTTTCTTCCATAAAATGCGTACATAAAACAAAAAATTGCAATTTCACCAACAAAAACCCACCAAATAAAAAGTTGTCTTTCATTACTAGCTCTTATTATTTCAGGTGCTATTGCTTCATAGTTTGGTCCAAAAGCTGTATTTACCATTGCTTTATAACCTGAATCTGGAGGAGTTAAAACTCCATCCAAGTTTCCACCAGTTAAGACATGAATTGTATATTTTATTAGATATTCCCAATCCATAATCATCAAGAATTTAACAAATACAAATCCTACTAATGATAGCCCTAAAAGAGTAAAGATATATGCTTTATTTCTTTGAAAAAATGAGCTATTTTCCATATTATTTCCTACCATCCATAAGAATCAGTTGCAATACCTTTTCCTTTATGTGTTGCTCTATATGTTTTAATTAAAGCAACTTCATTGGCATCTCCAACAAGTAACGCTTTAGTTGAACACATTGAAGCACACATAGGAACTTTACCTTCACTAATTCTATTTTGTCCATATTTATGGAACTCTTCAGGAGAATTCGTCTCTTCTGGACCTCCTGCACACATTGTACATTTATCCATTTTCCCTTTTGTTCCAAATGCACCATTCTTTGGAAATTGTGGTGCACCAAAAGGACAAGCAAACAGACAATATCCGCAACCTATACACTTATCTTTATCATGTAAAACTATACCATCTGTTCTTATATAAAAACAATCTGTTGGACAAACTTGTTGACAAGGTGCATCTGCACAATGCATACAAGCCATTGATAAAGAAAACTCTTTACCAACTACTCCTTCATTTACAGTAATTACTTTTCTTCTATTAACTCCAACTGGTATCTCATGTGCCTCTTTACAAGCAACTACACAACCATTACAATCAATACAAAGGTTTTCATCACAATAAAATTTCATTCTTGAAAAATCTACATTATTACTCATGACTACTCTCCTATGCTCTTTCTATTCTTACAAGTGAACATTTTGTCTCAGGACAAGCTGTTTGTTGATCAAATCCATAACTTGTAACTTGTGTCGAATTTTCACCAAGTCCGTAAGGTGCTGTTTGAGCTGGATATCTATTTACTAAACTTTCACCACTCCAAATTCCTGAGAAGTTTTGAGGTAAAAATACAGAATGTTCATCCACTCTTAAACTATGCTTACACTTAATTTTTATTTTTCCACCACCAGTTCCATAAACCCACATCATATCATTATCATTTAGTCCAAGCTTACCTGCTAATGTTGGATGTAATTCTCCGTACATTTCACCTGAAAGTTCAGATAAATATTTAGATGCTCTTGTTTCTGTTCCTGTTCCCATATGTTCAACAATTCTTCCTGAAACAATATTGATTGGATAATCTTTTGTCCAATCTTGTTGCATTTGCTCGCTTTCATATCTAACATTAACCCTAAAGTGATTAACTTTATCTTTAACAGCTGGATATTTTGCAACTAAATCTGGTCTAAATGAATGCAATGGTTCCCTATGTTTAGGAATTGGGTCTGTGAATGATGGAACAATTGTCATAGCTTTTGCATTTCCATAAGGACAAAGTCCAGCTGCAAGTGCATATTTTACTAAAATTCCACTATCATCATTTTTCCAATTTTTACCTTCAACAAGAGCTTTCTCTTCAGCACTTAAAGTAACTCCTGCAAGTGCTTCTATATTAGCTCCCGTAATCTCTGCATAACCACCATTAATTTTCGAAGCTTTTGGTGCACTTCCTTCAACTGCAAGTAAACTTACACCATTTTTTTCTAAACCAAAGTTTGCTCTAAATCCCATACCACCTTGAGATACAGGTAAACTTGTATTATATAAAACAGGACTTCCTGGATGTGTTTCATCCCAACAAGGCCATGGTAATCCATAATACTCTTTTTCAACTACGCCTCTTCCTTTTAATGAAGAAGAGTTAAATAAGTGCCAATTCTCTTGCTGTTTTTTTAATCTCTCAGCAGTAACACCTTTCATTCCAATAGTTTTTAAAGCTCTTGCAATCTCATTTGTTGCATCTTCTGGCCAAATAAAATTATCACCTTTTCCCATACCTGCAACAAGCTCATTATAAAATCCCATTCGTTTTGCAAAATCAAATAGAATTTCATGGTCAGTTCTTGATTCGTAAAGTGGTTCTACAACTTTACTTCTCCACTGAGCACTTCTTCCTGTATTTACAACTGTTCCTGAAGTTTCAACTTGTGAAGCTGCAGGTAATAAAAATAAATTATCATTTCTTGTTGTAATAACAGCGGCATCATTTACATAAGGATCAATAAATACAACTAAATCAAGTTTATCTAAAGCCTCTTTTGTTTTATGAACCTGAGTAACTGTCGAAATACCATTTCCAATTACAACCAATGCTTTTAATGGAGTTTCACCATTATGTTTATTATTTTCTGCTTCAAGAACATTATGAATCCATAAAGATAAAGTATTACCTTTTGCTTCCATTAGCTCTTTTGATTTAAATCTTCCTTTTAGCCACTCATAATCTACTTTCCACTGTTTTGCAAAGTATTTCCATGAACCCTCAGCTAAACCATAATATCCTGGTAGTGTATCAGATAGACATCCAATATCCGTCGAACCTTGAACATTATCATGTCCTCTTAAGATATTACATCCACCACCTGGTTTCCCAACATTTCCTAAAATTAGTTGCATGATTGAACCAAGTCTTGTATTAGACGAACCAATTGAGTGTTGCGTCCAACCTTGATTCCAGATTAAACATCCAGGATCAGCAGCAGCAAACATAGTTGCAGCTTGAATTAACAGATCTTTTGGAAGTCCAGTAATATCTTCAACATGTTCAGGAGTATACTCTTCACACTCTTTAAATATCTCTTCTACTCCGTAAACTCTATCGTTTAAAAACTTCTCATCATACCACTTATTTTCTCTTATAAGTCTAATTACCCCATATAAAAAAGCAATATCCGTTCCAGTTCTAATTCTACAATATAAATCTGCTTTAGCAGCAGTTTTTGTAAATCTAGGATCAACAACTATGATTTTTGCACCATTTTGTTCTTTCCCTTTTAATATATGTTGCATTGCAACTGGATGATTATCAGCAGGATTTGAACCAATTATTATAATTGCCTTAGAATTATGCATATCACCTAAATGATTTGTCATAGCCCCATATCCAAATGTATTTGCCACACCGGCAACTGTTGGACTATGTCAAATTCTAGCTTGGTGATCTATATTATTTGTTCCAAACATTGAAACAAATTTTCTAATATAATACCCTTGTTCATTACTTACTTTTGCTGATCCTAAAAACATAACTGAATCTGGACCAAATTTTTCTCTTAACTCTAATAGTTTATTAGAAATTTTTGTCATAGCATCATCCCATGATACTCTATTCCATTTTCCAGCTACTTTTTCTATTGGATACTGTAATCTGTTTGTAGATCTAACCTTATCGATCATATCTGCGCCTTTACAACAGTGTCCCCCTCTACTAACTGGGTGATCTTGAGCTACTTCTTGTCTTACCCATACACCATTATGAACTTCTGCAATCACTCCACAACCAACTGAACAATGCGTACAGATAGTTTTTATCAATTTTGAACCAGGAAAAGGATTTTTAATCTCTTCTTCTGTTGCATCTCTTAAAACTTTCTCTGTATTAGCAAAGGCAGATGTAGCTGTAACAGCTGTTGCAAGTGAAGCCATCTTTAAAAAACTTCTTCTACCAAAGTTAGATAAAGCTCCCATTGTTTCCTCCCTTATTTAATTTTTATTATTTTGCAGCATCATAAAAAGTATTCCACTGCGGTGTTTTTTTGTAAAGAATCTCTCGTTTTGTAGATGTTCCAACAACAACTCCGTTACCAACATTGCTTCCTGCACCTCTTGCTTTATTTTCACTTGTTGCCGCTGTTGCAACAACAGATCCTGCTAAAACAGAAGCTGCTATCGAAGCTCTTTTGATAAAGTTACGTCTATCGTTTAACTTATCACTCATGATAACTCTCCTCTTTTTTATATTTGGGTAAAAGCCCCTCTAAAAACTCTACTAAGTTTTTAGAGCAACTTTTTTAGGTCTTTTATTTATTTATTTTAGAAACTTCTAAATAACTTCTTTCAAAAGCACAGAAATTTCCTAAAATTAAACCTACATTTGAATAAATTGGACTTTTACAAGCCATTAATTTATAAAATAACTCATCACAATACATATTTGTTACTTCTTTAAATAGTTCTTTTTGCAAATTCTCTTTTATTGTTCCATCTATTTGTTGTTCAATCAAATAAGAACTTAAAGTAAAAATAAATCCAAAGTGATCTTCTGGTGCTTTAAAAGATTTTTCATCTCTTCTAATTTTCGTTTTAGCTAAAACTTCTTTCACTTTTAGTTGCATTACACCACCTTCTCTTTCCTCGTGGTACCAAGAACTACTCAAAGATATAAATTCACCAAAAGGTATTAAAAAGAGATTTTGATAATCTAAATATAACTTATCATCACCATTTTTTTCTAAATAATCCAAAATTTCATTACAAGCAAAACTAACACCTTCATCAAAAGAGTTACTTGCAAGAGTTTTTAAACCATTTTTTATCTCTAAAGAGTTGTTTTTTGCGTACTCTTCAACAAATAAAAGTGATAAAAGATTGTATATAAATCCTCTTGCTCTATCTATTTCAACACTATGCATCCAATAATCCTTCTTTTATCATAAGTTTTGCTTTACAATCTTCACAGCAATATAAAGTTCGTTTTTTTGTTTCACTTGATTTTGCAAAAATTGGCGCCATCATAGAAGCAATTTTTTCAATAGCTTTTGTTGTAGCAAACTCTTTACCACATTCAACACAGGCAAATAATTTGTCTTTTGCTAATATATTTTCTTTAAACCAAGAAGGTTGTAGTTCTATCTCATCTTTTGTTATAGTTAAACAGTCAGCTTCAGGACATGATACTTCACAATAACCACATGCTGTACATAAAGATGGATTTATTCTTAATGTAAAATCGGCTTCATTTGCAAATAGCGCATCAACATTACAAGCACCTACGCATGATAAACAAAGTGTACAATTTGCCTCATTTACTAAAACTCTTCCATAATGTATACTCTCGCCTGTTTTTACAATACCTAAATTATCATTTCCAACAATTTTTTGTAATCTTTGAGAGAAAATCTCTCTTTTTTTAAGTTCAGTTTGATTGAAATTAAAATATGAATCTTCAATAAAAGAGATTTGATTTAAAGTACCACTTAATTCTATTTCATTTTCAACTAATAAAATCGCTTTTTTTTGATATTTTTTTTCATAAATTTCATTTAAAATTCTTATTGCATCACTTGTACCTTTAGATATATTTTCACTAAAGTATACAATTTGAGAACCAGAAACTTGAAGAAGTGTCAATAAAGTAGCTTCATCTAAAATATCTCCATCAATGATTAAAGGAAATACATCTTCTTTTAGTGGAACCATCAAATTTTCTACATCAATATTTGAAGAGATTACAAAAGGATGTCTATTTTTATAAAATTGACTAAGTTCAAACAACGAATCTCTTGATGTTGCAGCACTATCTAAAGAACCACTTGGGCAAATACTTACACACTCTCCACATGAATTACAGTCAACATTTGAAAAAACTAAACTTTTTGTAGTTTCATCTTTTGTTATTGCCATTGTAGGACAAACTTCAGCACATGCAGAACAAGTTTCACCTAATTTTCTTTCGTGATATTGACAAATATTTGGATTGTATGTTGTAAATTTTTTGTAAGAAAAACTATTAATATTGTTTTTTAAAGTTTGAATCAAATCATCTGTTTCAATTAAACTTCCATCATAAATACCTGTTCTTTTTTTGTTTTGTTTTTCATTAAACCAAACAATCTGAGAGACATTTAAAACAACCTCTTTATCATTACTCATAACTGTAACAGCAAAGTTTCCAATAGTTCCTTCTATTGATTTTAAAACCAATTCATCAACTTTAAAAAGTTCAAAATCGCCATTTTGTAAATTTGATACAAAACCTTCATATTCTTCATTTGTTGAAGAAATAATAAGTAAAGAGTTAGAAATTTCTATTGTTTGAGGAATATCTTGAGAAAAATCATATTTTATTGCTGCAATTTCATAAAGTTCCAAAACATTTTTAATTTTTTTAGATAAATCATCTTGTGAGTTTTTGATATAAAAATCAATTTCTAAAGCACTTAATTCACTATTTATATCTTTTGAGTTTGAAATTAAAAAGTTTTTATTTTTTGTATCTTCAATATTTGTAGTAACAAATATTTTTTCACTTACAGGAAAGTCTAGTCCCGAAGCATTGTAGTATATAAACTCTTGCATAAACTATGCCCTTTATTTTTTAGTAAAAAATATTTTACCATAATTTTATTGATCTGAGATTAAAGAAAGCTTAATTTTCTTTAAATAATTCCCATAAAATAGCGCTATATAGATAAAGTTAGAACGTTTTTAGATATAATAATAGAATGTATAAACTAATCAAAAAATCATTTATTTTTATTTTTATCATTATATTTGCTTATTTACTTTTAAAAGATGAAACTTTTGACGAAAAAACTTTAGTTATTGGCTCATCTATTCCATATAGTGGAAGCATAGATTTATGGGGAGAAGCCGTAAATAATGGAGTAAATAGCTACTTTAATTATGCAAATGAATTTAATTTATTAAAAGATAAAAAAATAAAATTTTTGGCTTATGATGATAAGTATGAACCTGAATTAACTTATGAAAATATAGAAAAACTTATACATAAAAATAACGTATTTGCTCTTTTTGGTTTTGTAGGAACTCCAACTATAAAAAGAGTTTTACCTGTTATTTATGATGAAAATATTCCTTTTTTTGCGCCATTTTCAGGTGCTAGCTTTTTAAGAAATAATAGTGATAATATTATAAATTTTAGAAGTTCATATAAAGAAGAGATAGAGAATTTAGTAAATTATCTTGAAAGTCAAAGTAAACTAGAAAGAGTTGCAATTTTTTATCAAAATGACATTTATGGAGAGGAAAATTATATCTCTTTGAAAAATGCTTTAAAAGAAAAAAATAGACAATTATTTGCAGAAGGTTCTTACAATAGAAATACCTTATCTATCTCTCATGCTTTTAATGAAATTAAAGATGTTAAACCACAAGTTATTTTTATAAGTGGTGCATATAAAGCAAATTCGCTATTTATACAAAAAGCAAAAGAAGATGAAGAATTAAAAGATGTGATATTTTGTAATATCTCATTTGGTGATGCAAATTCTATGGTAAAAGAGTTAAAAAATTTAAATACAGATACAAAAAATATAATTTTTTCACAAGTCGTTCCAAACTATGAAAATCAAAATCTAAAAATTGTAAATGAATATCAAATGGTAATGAAAAAATATTTCAATGATAAACCTTTGGGATTTTTATCATTTGAAGCATTTTTATCTTCAAAAGTTTTGATAAATGCAATTTCAAGAATTGATGGAAAGATTACAAGAGACAAACTAATATTTGCTTTGAAAACAACTCCAAGTGATTTATTAGAAGGAATTCATTTAGAATATAAAAATTCACAATTATTAAATCAAACTTATTTGTTCAAGTATGAAAATGAGCATTTTATTGAGTTAGAAAGATGAAAAACTTTTTTAATAAACTTCTTTTATATTTTGATAATTTAAAATTCAATTATAAAACATCTTTTCTAATTTTTATTATTGCTGGTGGAATGATTTGTATAATTATTCTATCTCAAATATCTATTTTTACTTTAAAACATGACTTTGATATTTTATTTGATAAAAGAACTAAAACTCTAATCCAACTTGAGCGAATAAAAGACTCTTATAAAGTAAATATTCAAGATACATTAACTGATTTTGAAAAAAAAAGAGTTGATTATGAACAATCATTAGATGTACTAAATATCGCTTTAGAAATTATTGATAAAAACTGGTATTTTTATAATATTCAAACAAATTTAGAGAATAAAAAGTTTTTAATAACATTAATAAAAAATTTTGTAAAAGAAGATAACTCTTATGAGAATTTTTCTTTAAAAAACTCAATAATTGAGAATATTAACATAAAAAAAGAGTCTATAAAAGAGCAAATAAATAATTTAAAAACAACAAATGATAGTAACTATTTTGTAAATTTAAATTTTGAAATAAATGCAATTTCTACATATTTAACTTCACTTATAAACTATGATTTGCAAGTTACAATAAATGAAAAAAGAAACACAGATAATGTTTTTAATACTATTATTGTTTTTTCAATAATTTCTATTTTTATAGTATTTTTATTTTCAGTTATTTTATCTTTACTTATTACAGACCACTTCAAAAAACTTCATAACTCACAAGAACAAAAAGTAAATGAAAAAACAAAAGAGCTAAAAAAACTAAATAATAATCTTGAAGAAAGAATTTCAAAAGAGGTTGCACTAAATAGGAAAAAAGATATTATTATGTTCCAACAAGCAAGATTTGCTTCTTTAGGAGAAATGCTAAATAATATTGCTCACCAATGGAGACAACCTCTTGGTTCTATCACAATGATAATCCAAAGTTTTCAAACAAAAATGCACTTAGGAAAATTAACTTTAGACTTTGTTGATGATAAAGTAAATGATGCACTATTTTTAGCAAATAATATGTCAAATACTCTTGATGATTTCAAAAACTTTTTTTCTCCAAATAAAACAAAAAGTGAATTTTTTATAAAAAATTGTCTTGAACACTCAGTTGAATTATCAAAATATTTTTTAAATAAAGAACATATTCATGTAATTTTAAAAGTAAAAAAAGATGTAAAATTAAACAGTTATTATAATGAACTTTCTCATGTTTTTTTAAATATTATTTCAAATTCAAAGGACGCTTTAATAAGTAATGTTGATAAAAATGATAGAATTATAAAAATTGTTGTAAATAGTAGAAAGAATCATCTTTTTGTAAATATTATAGATAATGGAGGAGGTATTCCTCTTGAAATTTTACCAAAAATCTTCGAACCATACTACACTACAAAATATAAAAGTGCAGGAACAGGAATTGGACTTTATATGTCAAAACAAATAATAGAAAAACATATAAATGGTGAAATAACTTGTAGAAATATTTTACATAAAATAAAAGATGATAGAGTTTTTAATTGTTCTTCTTTTACAATAAAAATCCCCCTATATGAGAATGAGGTTTAAATAAAAGATGATAGATAATAATTTACATATTTTAAAGAATATTAATATTTTATATCTTGAAGATGATGAGAGTTTGTTAAAACATACAACTGATGTTTTAGAGGATTTTGTAAGTAACATTTATGCTGTTAAAACTTCAGTTGAAGCTTATGAAGTTTTACTCAAACATAAAATTGATGTGATAATCTGCGACATTTTACTCAAAGATGAAAATGGTATTAATTTTTTAAAATATATCAAAAGCAAAAATATTTTTATTCCAACTATTTTAACAACTGCTCACACAGACACACACTATTTACTTGAAGCAATAAAACTAAAAGTTGAAAATTACATAATAAAACCAATAAATCTAAAAGAACTTCTAAAAAGTTTATATGATGTTATTCTTCCAAAACTACAAGAAAAAGAGTTGAAAAAAAATGATAATGTAATAAGAACAATTTCTGCAATAACTGATAGTAAACAAGTTGAAATTGTGAAATATATATTTAATAACTTAGACAATGAAAATCTTTTTGTTGCTTCATACTCAGATATTATGGACAAATTTTCTATCTCAAAACCAACTTTAATAAAACTGTTCAAAGATTTAGCAGAAAAAAACATCCTTGTTAAAATCCAACACAAAACTTACAAATTTAATGAAGAGAGCTTAAATGACTAATAAATTAAAAAATATTTATAAAATATTTGGACCAGGAATTTTGATGGCAACTGCTGCTATTGGAGGTTCACATTTAGTCTCTTCAACGCAATCAGGGGCTTTGTATGGTTGGAGTTTAGCTATTTTTATACTTTTAATAAATCTTTTTAAATACCCATTCTTTTTATCAAATGTTCAATATACAATGGCAACAAAAAAGAGTTTAATAGAAGGATATGCAACATTAGGGAATAGTTGGCTTTGGTTGTTTACAGTTTTAGCAATAATTGCAGCTGTTGTAAATACTGCTGCTGTATCAATGTTCGCTGCAAGTTTACTTGGCTATTTTATTCCTATAAAACTTACTATCAATCTACTTAGTTTTATTATTATTTTTGGATGTTTGCTTATCCTTATTGCAGGAAAATATCATCTTTTAAACAATGTATCAAAGATTATTATGATAACGCTAAGTATTTCTACAATATTGGCTGTAATTATGGCTGCTACAAAAGAAGTTAGTGTTGTTGAAGATTTTATCTCTCCATCACCTTGGACTTTAGCTAGTTTAGGATTTATAGTTATTTTAACCGGTTGGATGCCAGCACCAATAGAAATATCAAGTATTGGTTCTCTTTGGTTAAAAAGCCAAATGAAACAAGAGAGTATTAACTCTAAAAATGCTTTAATGGACTTCAATGTAGGATATATATCAACAGCTGTTTTAGCTGTGTTCTTTTTAGCTCTTGGTGCTTTAGTTTTGCATGGAAGTGCTTATGAATTTAAAGATGGTATAGCATTTTCTCATCAACTTGTATCTATGTACACATCTGTAATTGGTGATTGGTCAAGACTTTTAATAGCTTTTATTGCCTTTGCTTGTATGTTTGGAACATCTATTACTGTTATTGATGGTTATGGAAGAGCCATTGCAGAAGCTTTTTCATTAATAAAACACAACAAATCAGCAAATAACAAAAGTGTTGCTTTATGGACGATAGTTATAAGTATTTTAGGTTTTTTAATAATTGTATATTTTACAAGTTCTATGAGAGCGATGCTTGATTTTGCAATGATTTTATCTTTTACAACAACACCAATTTTTGCACTTCTAAATTATAAGCTAGTAAAAAGTACAAAACTTCCTGCTGATTTAAAAAATGGTAAATTCTTAGAAACTTTATCTATTTTAGGACTTATCTTTTTATTTGGATTTTTACTTTTATTTATCGTTTATAGATGGTTTCCTACTCTTTTAGGACTATAATTATTCTTCATATTTAGAAGTAGTTAATTCAACTGCTTCATATGAAGTTGTTTTAACTGCTTTTAAAATATCTTCTATTTTTACTTTTTCCTCATCATAAACAACTGTTACTTCTTTTGTATTTAATCTAGCACTTACTTTTTTTATCCCATCAATTTCATTAATAGCTTTTTTTATAGCTGTTGTACAAAGAGGACAGTGCATTCCTTCAACTTTAAAAACAGTAATTTTTGATGCAAATGATAAGTTAAAAATCATAAAAAGAAGAACTAGTATTTTCATAAACTACTCCATAAAAAGTGGTATTAATTCAGGATAAAAAAGTAATAAAAGTATCAAAATAAAAAATATAGTAAAAAGAAAATATTGTTTTATTTTTTCTTTTTTATTACAGCTACAAGATATTTTTTTTCTAAAATTATAAATTGTAAATATAAAAAAAATTATAGCTAAAATAGCAAGAGGAACTCTTGTATATTCTAAAGTTGTAAAAAAACTAAGAACTCCACTTGATACTCCAAAAAATAGAAAAATAAATGCAGGTATACAACATAAAGTTGATAAAAGAGCAGTAAAAACTGCTCCAATTATCGCAAAATTAGATTTCTTCATAAAACTTCTTGAGATTTATAATTATAAACAAAAGTTTTTGGTGCATAATAATCTTTTACATCTTCACCAACTTCTGCATAAGGATAACCTAACATATTTAATGGATATTGTGTTGGTTTTGGCTCTAAAACAAAATCTCTTGCACTGTTAAATGCAACCCAATTCATTTCCCAAGAACCAAAGAAATATTTTTTTACATCTTGTAATTTTTTATCATCATTTGATAGTTTTTCTGCAAGTTTTACTTTTGCAACATCAGCAGGATCACAAGGAACCCAACCAAGTCCATCTATATAAAACTCTGCTCTACAATGTTGAGCACCTGTAACATCTGCAAATCCTTTTTCATCAGCTTTACCACAAGCATTTGAGATTTTTGATTGCCCTGCTCTTATTCCAAAAGTTTCTCTTGCTGGAATTTTTGCATTTCTAAGTAAACAAACAAAAACTGAACTTATATCAGTACATTTTCCACCATATATTTTTTCTTCAATAGATTTTTTTGCATCACCAACACCACAACCAATTACACTCTCATCTCTATACATAGTTGTAGTTGTCCACTCATAAATTGCTTTAGCTTTTTCTAGTGGAGTTTTAGCACCTTTTGTAATATCTTCTACATATTTTGTTAAACCTGGAGTTACAGGAATATGCTCTGTTCCTTTTAAATACTCTTTTATATCAAAAGGATAATTTATATTTGATGTCGCTTTTGAAAAATCAGTTGTTCTTTCTTGCATAACAACATCAAAAGTAACTTCTAATTGTGATTTAATATCTGATTTATCCCACTTTACATATAAAACTCTTGTATCATAAGGATTTTTTACAACTTTTGCTTCAGTAAAGTTTCCTTTATAAGCAAAATCTACAACTTTTTGATAACTATCATCTTTTGGAAGTGGTATCCATAATTGAGTTATTTCTTTACTTGGTTCAAATTCATAACTATTTTTTAATGAGAATTTTCTAGGATTTTTTGTAATTCCAAATGGATTTTTTTCTTCATTTGCAAAAATAAAATTTGGAGATAAAATAGCAATACTCGAAAGTGTAGCACTTGTTTTTAAGAATGTTCTTCTTTTCATAATATCATCTTTGTGTATTGTTTCATTCTTTTAAGATATAAAAAGAGTCCAAAACTCTTTTTATGTCAAACCATAACCTATGGTCTATGAACTAATTAAGAATTGATAATATAAAACTTTTCATAAGTAAAAACTTAAAAGGTAAAATATTTTTTACTTTAAAAGACTAAGACTTTAGTCATAGTTTCTTAAAGAAAATTTCTTTATTTTTTTTCAATATCGCTTAAGATATCAGGAGCTAATTGTTCTAAATACTCTCTTGGATATTTTCCTGTGATTAATCCT